>VFQQ010000178.1_pt1 | contig 161366 bp, 136 predicted proteins | sample 3512341 | NCBI WGS metagenome assembly VFQQ01 (sample SAMN10412373, study PRJNA504923) | tailings metagenome | isolation source: Relicate 2 Philex TSF1 revegetated site | place: Philippines: Tuba, Benguet | collected 2017-08-29 | reverse complement strand
CCTGGAGCCGTCCAGAATAAGCACTCAGACTGTCCGAAAAAGGCGAAGCATCTCATCAGGCGGTGCATTGGGTTTTCCAATAGTTGGCCCATAAGGCGGGATCACTGAGGTATAGCGCCCGCAGCTGGCACAGCGCCGTCGTCCCGCGCTCCCGCCAGCGCATCCCCGAACACTTCAGCCGCTGGCAAACCACTGTCTTGCAGGCCGACTCGATCGCCCCTGAACCGATCGGCCAGCCCCGCGCCACATACGCCGGATAGTTCATCCAGTGAAGATTGCACCCCACGTAGCCCACCAGCAGACGGTGCGACTCCCGAACCTCCGCCGACTCCCTGGACAGGTCCAGACGCTCCAGATCCGCCAGGAGCACCGCACCTCCCTGGTGTTTGAGCATCTGACACCAGGCCTCCACTCGTTTCCGCCGCGGTTCCTCGGCGGGACACAAGACCCTGACAAACTCCTGCACATGTTCTGTGGCATGATCGAAGTCCAGAATCAGGCGGAACTCTCCGGCCATTCCGGCCACGGCGTCGATCAGGCAGTTTTCCAGCCCCGCCCCGCCGTCCGACAGGCCGATCACCACGTCCGCCCGCTCCAGTCCGGCGCTCTGGCATTCCCGACGCAGTTGCCCTCCGATCTCCTGGAGGCTCATCAGCCCCGAGACGTAGCGGGCCGGCATTCGCCCAGGCCGCTTTCCTCCCGGAACAGGCGGCAGCGGACTGAACACGCTCGCCACCCAGGGCATGCGGCATTCCTGCTTCTCGCCGCGCGCTCCCTGCTGCGGAACCCCCGTGGTGTCCAGCCCTACGCACGCGGCTGTTCGCCCCTGGGCCTCGCGGCCCCATTCCATCGGCGGGGGATCGAATGTGTCGCCCGCCGCTCGCCGACGGGCGACATCTTCCCCGCGATCCTCCGTCGTTCGCCGGACCGTCGCGGCCGACAGATTGAGTCCCGCCAGCGTCGGCAGCACCCGGGTGGCCCCCTCCTCGAAGGGATCGAGCGTTCCGGCCAGCGTGATGACTTCCTGGGCGGCGAGCGTCTGCTTGCGGACCAGTCCCAACTCCTGGTCCGTCGGAAAGTGGCCTGTCCGGCAGTGTCGGCAGAAAGAGTAGGCCCGTTCGTAGACGATGCTGCCCAGGAGGGTCGTCATCTGGCAGTCGCGGTCGCCCTGGAAGCGGGTGTCTTTCCGGCAGCGGGGACAGACCGAGCTGGATCCGCAGTACCCCTTTTTTTGCGCTCTTCGAGCGCGGCATCCAGGGCGCGGGCACCGATCCTGAGCACGGCGTCCCGGAGGATGAACTCGGTGCGGCCGAAAAATTCGCGGTTCTGGCAGGACGCCAGGAGGCGGCAGATCTGCCGGATCTCGACCTGGGCGGCTCCACGGACAATGTCCTCGATGCGTGCGGCTTCCAGTTCCTGGTGTGAGGACGACGTCTTCCATGGCTTTCCCTCCCTGGGAGGCGTGGCAAAAAACCGGCCCGACCACAGGCCACCACGACTCTCTGAAATTTCCCACCAACTTTCGAGACGCACGCACCTGATCTGCCCGAACGACCGCAGATGTCCCCTTGAAGTCGTCTGCGTTGCTAAGATTTCCGGTCGGCCGCTCATTTCTTCCATCAATGCTTGAGATTGCTCGCCAATCTGCGCCGAGTGTCGATGCGGAGTCGCAGCATTTGCTGCACGTCCAGGGGCTCTTTTTGCAGCATTTTTCCAGCCTGCGTGCTTTTCTTCACAGCATTGTGCCGGATCACGCCTTAACTGATGACGTGGTGCAGGAGACGTTTCTCACCGTCACCCAGAAGTCGGCCGATTTTACGGCGGGTTCCAACTTCTGGGCCTGGCTCTGCCGCATCGCCCGGTACAAGGCGCTGGAGTGTGCTCATCGCAGGAATCGCGCGTCCAGCATGTTCAGTCCAGAGGTGCTGGAGGCGCTGGAAAGCGATCAACCGCCTCCCGATAGCGACGATGAACAGCTCCTGAGGTTGCGGGAATGTCTCGAAAAGCTGGCCCCCAAAGCACGCCGGGCGATTGAACTCAGGTATCTGGAAACTCAGGACGCGGCAGCGATCGCCCGCGACCTGGGGTGGAAGATTGAAGCGGTGTACGTCGCCCTGTCGCGAGCGCGGTCTGCCATCCGCAACTGCGTCGAGTCCGGCCCCGAGACGCCGATGAAAGGGTGAGTCATGGATCCCTCACAATCAATGGACCGTCTGGACCGGTACTTCGATGGCGGGTTGTCGGACCGCAGTCGCGCGGAGCTCGAAGCGGATTTGCTGGCATCCGAGGATCTGCGCCGGGAATTCTGGCGACGGGCCCAAACGCACGCACTTCTCAGGCGATTCGCCGAGGAGTCTCCTGTCGCACTGCGGCAGGCTCACCGCAGTTCGAGCAGCGTCGGCAGCCTGGTCCGATCATCGAGACGAATGATCCGTGCGCAGATTCTGATGGCAATGCTTTGCGCACTGCTGGCAGTCGTAATCTGGCAGCGTCTCCCCGGCGACGGCGTCGCCGTTCGCCCTGCGGCAGAGGGAACTCCAGCGCCCACGGACCCGATGTCTGACGCCGTCGCGGTGCTGGTGCACGCCAATGATGTCGAATGGGGCGATCCGACGACTGCACTGAGTGCGGGGGCGTCCATCTCTCCCGGTCGGCTGAATCTCATCAGCGGCGTGGCCGTGCTCGAGTTCGGCTGCGGCGCGAGCGTCGTCCTTGAGGCGCCGATCGATTTCGAAGTGGTCTCGGCGATGGAAGGTTACTGCCACGCCGGGCGTCTCTCGGCGACCGTTCCGCCGGCCGCCGCTGGATTCCTGATCCGCACGCCAGACGCCGATGTGGTTGACCGGGGAACATCGTTCGGGTTGATCGTTCAGCCGGCCGGAGCCACGGAAGTCCATGTCCTTGAGGGAAGCGTGGAACTGAATACGGGGCATCTCAGAGACCCGCTGCTCCTCATGAATGGGGCGGCGGTGAAGGTCCGCGGTGAGCACCCGGTCGAACCACTGGCAGCCACGGCTCCGTTCATTTCCGTCGCGGACGCCGGCCAGCGAGCGGAAGACCTGTCGCGTCAGCGACGGGAACTCTGGCGAGCAAATCCTGCAGTGAACGCCGCCGATTCCAGCCTGGTCGCGTGGTACACCTTCGAGCCCGAGTCGGCGCGGGATCGCAGGCTCAGGAATCAGGCACTCAATGCAGCGTCTGATTCCCACGGAACTTTAGTCGGATGCGAGTGGACGGAGGGACGCTGGCCGGGCAAAGGGGCGCTGGTGTTCGCCCGTCCGACCGATCGTGTGCGGCTGCAACTGGGCGGAGAGTTCGAGTCGCTGACCATGCTGGCCTGGATTCGCGTCCACTCCCTGAGCAACGACTACAACTCCCTGCTGCTTTCCGATGGGTTTGACGCCGGAGAATTCCATTGGAATCTGTCGAGATCGGGAGCACTCCATTTCGGCATCTCGGATGCGGGCCCGGATCGGAAACTCGGGCATTTTCACAGCTCAAGGCCGGTGATCAGCCCCGACCGATACGGACAGTGGATTCACGTCGGAGTCGTGTACGACGGCACTGAAAAGCAGCTGGTGCACTGGATGGATGGGCAGGCCGTCTCGGCCGCCCGGATGGCGCCGACCGTGCCGACGATTTTCAGCACGGCGGAGATTGGCAACTGGCAGCCACGGCCGGGAGCCATTTATCCCGTCCGGAATTTCAATGGCCGGATGGACGAACTCGTGATCTACCGGCGGGCCCTGGCGGCCAGCGAGATCCGGAGGCATTTTGAAACAGGACGGCCCGAGAGCGTCTCGAACTCGACCAGTCAGCACGCGGCCCGGTAGGAATTTTTGCGCCGCCGCCAGATTTCTGTTGCTAAGGTCACAACTTCCCGCGGCATATCACCTTCGAAACATGGCGGAGGTTTTGTCCTCTGCAGCCACCGGTGCAGGCTCGCAGCGCGGGGGGATTATGCGTTTCGTTCGCTGGCTGTCTGTCGATGGGTTGCTGTTCATCGCCCTGTGCACTGCCGTCATCGGCTTGGCGGGCTGCGGGCCGGCGGAGGGCTTTGCCACCGTCGATGGCCGAGTCACGCTGGATGGCGAACCGCTTCCCGATGCCTATGTGGAGTTTCAGTGCACAGGCGAGAACGCCGGCACGTCGATGGGCAGAACCTCGTCGAACGGCAAGTATTCGCTGATGTTCTCCCGGTCGAAGACGGGCGCTCGAATCGGGCCCAGTCGGGTGCTGATCACCACGTTTGACCTCGATGGAACCCAGGGGGGAGTCAGACGCGTCCCCGAAAAAGTCCCGGCAATTTACAACGTCAAAACCGAACTGACCGCCGACGTGAAACCCGGCGCGAACACGTTCGACTTCGATCTGAAAACCGACGCCGGAGCGCTTCCCAGGGCCCGTCCTCAGCGCGAGGACCTGTAGCCCTCGGCCGCAGGCCCGCCGGCGTCGTTGTCATGTTCTTCCCGGAAAGAAAGGCCTGGCAAAAGAGGGGGCAGGTTCCTGTCCACCTCGTGAATTTGGATTTCAGGTCGGGCATCCGGGCGTGAACAGCCCGGCGCCCGCGTTTGATGATCGCCGGGATTCCGGGACAGGGAACCCGTGCGATGAGCTGCTGACTTGCGTCTTATCCCGTCCTTTGTCTGGACGGCACGGTCACCGATTCCCATTCCTGCGGGAGTAGCGGCATGGCACTGAAGCGCGCTCGTGGCTTTACGCTGATCGAACTGCTGGTGGTGATCGCCATTATCGCGATCCTGATTGCGCTGCTGCTTCCCGCGGTCCAACAGGCGCGCGAAGCGGCCCGCCGAACCCAATGCAAAAACAACCTGAAGCAGATTGCGCTGGCGCTGCACAACTATCACGACGTCTTCAATACGTTTCCGCCCGGTCAGGTTTACTGCAACGGAAACGGCACCCCCTGTAATGCCAATCGACCGACCTGGAGCTTTGGCTGGACCTGGACCACATCGCTGTTGCCCTTTATCGATCAGGCCCCGCTGTTCAACCAGTTCAACACCTCGCTGAATCTCTACGACCCGGTCAACGTCAACCTCATCCGCACCCCGTTGACCGCCTACCAGTGTCCGTCCGACGCCTCGCGGCGCCAGGCCGTGCCTCCCTCAGGGTCGACGACCGACACCCGGCTCATCGCCACCTCGAATTACTGCGGCAACGGCGGATCATTCGCCAACAGCTTCAACAGCCCCAACGATGTGAGCGTCAACACCGCGGTTGGTTTCTCCAGCTGGGTCAATGGCGTGCTCGGGCGAGATTCGCGGATCAATTTCCGCGATATCGTCGACGGGACGTCCAACACTTTGGCGGTCGGTGAAGTGACTCATTACAACTTCACCTGGGATCCCACCCTGTATGGCCATTGGGATCCTCCCTCTGGCACCGCATGCTGCACGCTGGTCGCCCTGCGCCACGGGAATCAGAAGCTGAACCCGCCTCCGACGGCATCCCAGGTGGTTCGCCGGGAAGGGTTTCACAGTTTCCACGAAGGGGGCGCCCAGTTCGCCATGTGCGATGGCAGCGTCCGGTTCATCAGCGAAAACATTCACGATACGAACCGGCAGCGCTCGGCCGCGACTCAGGCCGACCTCTACGACACCACCAATGGCGGTGCGGATTACGGCACCTATCAGCGCCTGTTCTCCCGCGCCGATGGCCTGGTGATTGGCGAGTTCTAGCCAGCGCCCCTCCGCCTGTCCGGTCAGTCGTCACGGACGCTCCGATGCAACACAGCCCGTGCCCGAGGGGGCAGTTCTCGACTGCCCCCCTGCCGGCGCCGTCCGGAGTGTCCGCCCGTCCTTTGAGGAGCTTGACCGCCAATGCGTTCACAGAGATTGCCGCACCAGACGCAGCGAACACTGAATCGGACCGGCTTGCTGACCGCACTCGTGCTCAGCATCTGTTGCCAGATGTCCGCCACTGCGGCCGATCGCCCCAACGTGATCATCATCCTGGCGGACGACCTCGGCTACGGCGATGTCCAGTGCAACAACCCGGACGGCGGCAAGATTGCCACACCGCGGATCGACCGCCTGGCGGCCGAGGGGATGCGCTTCACGGACGCTCACTCCAGCTCGGGGGTCTGTTCCCCGTCGCGCTACACGCTGCTGACGGGTCGGTATCACTGGCGAACCCGCCTGCAGCGCGGGATCGTCGGCACATGGGAAAGACCTCTGATCGCTCCCGACCGCCTCACAATCGCTGGTCTGCTGAAGGGCCAGGGCTACGCGACGGCCTGTGTCGGAAAGTGGCACCTGGGCTGGAACTGGCCGATCGAACCGGGCAAGTTGCCGCTGTTCGCCGGCAACAAGAAGGACGACGCGCCAGCCAGCGACGCCCAGCGCGAGGCCTGGCAGGTGACGTTCTCCAGAGAGATCCCCGGCGGCCCGACGACGCGCGGGTTCGACACCTATTTTGGCACCGATGTCCCGAACTGGCCCCCGTTCTGCTTCATCGAGAACGACCGGACCGTGGGCATCCCCAGCGAGTTTTTACCCGCCGCGCTGCTGACGAAGAACCAGGCCAGCGTGCCAGGGCCGGCTCTGGAAGGCTGGACTCTGGAGCCAATCCTGCCGGCCCTGCAGGACCGTTCTGTGCAGTTCATCACAGAGGCGTCGCGTCAGCAGCGACCATTTCTGCTGTATCTGCCGCTGACAACGCCGCACACCCCGTTGGCGGTGAACGAGAAGTGGCGCGGCGCCAGCGGACTGAACGACTATGCCGATCTGGTCATGGAGACCGATGCGGTAGTGGGCGCCGTGCTCGATGCGCTCGATGCCAGCGGGCAGCGTGACCGGACGCTGGTCGTGTTTACCAGCGACAATGGTTGCGCTCCCTACATCGATGTCGAAGAACTCGAACGCCGCGGGCACTTTCCCAGTGGGCGACTGCGCGGCTACAAGTCCGATGCCTGGGAGGGAGGGCATCGCGTCCCCTTCATTGCTCGCTGGCCGGGCGTCGTCGCGCCGGGCACGGTCTGCGATCAGCTCGTCCATCACGCGGATCTGATGGCCACGCTGGCCGACATCGTGGATGTGACGCTCCCGCCGAACGCCGGCGAAGACAGCTTCAGTCTGATGCCGCTATTCCGCGGTTCGGACCAGCCGATGCGTCAATCGGCAGTCAGCCAGTCGAGCGGAGGCTTGCTGGCGATCCGAAAGGGAGACTGGAAGCTGATTTTCGGACAGGGTTCCGGCGGCTGGGGCAAAGGCCGGGATGACGAGCCTGCCCAGCTCTACAACCTGTACAGCGACCTGGGGGAAACCACGAACCTGCATGCGACACGCACGGACATGGTCGCCGCCCTCACCGAACTGATGGATCAAACGGTCCGGAACGGACGCAGCACTCCGGGCGAGGTCCAGTCCAACGATGTAGATGTCAAATGGAAACTGTTCCTCACGAAATGATCACTCGCGGCTCGCAGTCATGCGGCGGCCGAGAGATCCGGAATTGTGCGCATTGGATTGCGAAAGACTGCCATCCCATACAAGAATTGATCGCGCTGGCGGGCAATGATGCTGAGTTGCGAAATCACGCGTTGTCGTGAATTCATGACCGACTGTGTTTGCTGGAGTGTGCTGACCGGAGATTGCGGCCAATTCGAATTCTGTTTTCGTGCTGAACTTGTTCGTCATCCCTCGTGCTCAGGAGATGTCTGCAGATGTTCCACGCTAAACGTGATGCCAGGCCCGCACTGCGGGCATTCACGCTGATTGAGCTGCTGGTTGTGATCGCCATTATCGCGATCCTGATCGCCCTCCTGCTCCCGGCCGTGCAGCAGGCCCGTGAGGCCGCCCGACGGACGCAGTGCAAGAACAATCTCAAGCAGCTGGGGATCGCGCTGCATAACTACCACGACACCCACAACACGTTTCCGATTCAATACCGCATCAACAACGTCGCCAACACGCTCACCCAGACCAGCTGGATCTTGAACACGCTGCCCATGTTTGATCAGTCCACGATCTTCAATCAGTGGGATCCCAATTACAGCTGGACCGGCGGCGCGAACGGCTATCAGAACGATCCACGAATCGGTGCCGGCGGCGTCAACAACCCCGCGCCGGGCAGCAACGCCTGGTTGCTGGGGCAACCGCTGCAGGCGCTGCTTTGTCCGTCCGACACCTCTCCCGCCTCGGGCGGCGTTGCGACCGGTTCGCGCGTCATCAACTTCACGGCCGCCGCGCTGGCCAATATGCGAATCGGAATCACGAACTACCAGGCGGTGACAGGGAGCAACTGGGTCAACGGCAGCATTCAGGTCACGACCGGAAGTTGGGGCACCAGCCGATTCTGTCCTCCTTATGCCTCCGCCAGCGCCACCCAGCAGCAACAGTATCCGTTCCGCTGCCCGACGGGCTTCATGGGACGCGGCAACGACGGCGAGGGACTGCCGACGCGAATGAGAGACATCTCGGACGGAACCTCCAACTCGCTGGCCATCGGCGAGATCTCATTCAGCCAGAATGCGCTCTCCGCCTGGCATTACTTCAACGGCGTCCTGGCCACGTCGGCGTTCGGAATCAACCGGCCCGCCGAATGTGCCGCCGGACTGGGGCGGCCGCTCGTCGCCGGATGGAATGCCTGCTGGACCGACTGGCCGAACCAGCAGGGCTTCGCCAGTCAGCATGTGGGCGGCGCTCACTTCACCCTGTGTGATGGCTCGGCCCGCTTTATCTCGCAGAACATCGATCTGGGGACGTACCGCAGCCTGGGGACGATTCAGGGCGGCGAGGTTGTCGGCGAGTTTTGAGATTCTGAACCAGGCCGGGTGAACGCGAGTTGGTTCCTGCCGCAGTCCCTTTCGTGCGTTCCTGTTTGCTGAGGTGGACAGCCATGCGTCGACGAATGGTGGTCACGGTTCTTGCCGGTCTGCTGGCCTGCGGGTGCTCAGGAAGCGACCAGCCCGAGGTGGCAGCCGTGGACGGAACCATCGTCTTCAGAGGCAACCCGGTGCAGCATGCCAAGGTCGTCTTTCTGCCCCAGAATGTTGCCGGAGCGTCCGTCTGCGTCGGTCAGACCGACAGCGAGGGACGCTTCTCCCGGATCGTCATGGTCGATACGGGCAAGGAAGGTGCCGTGGTGGGGACTTATCACGTCTCGGTGACGGAGGGCTGGCCTGCGGGCGCGCCGATTCCTGTCGATGACATGGGGCAGGAAAAATCGCCGCCGCGCGAGAAATGGCCGCAGAAGTATCGCGACTCCGCCAGCGGCGCGCTGAAGGTCGAAGTCGAGCCGAACAAACCAAACCATTTCCAGTTTGATCTTTCCAAGTGACGGAGTCTCAGGCGGCGAACGTCGGCGCAACCGCTCCCCCCGTCGAACGCGGCGGCGTTTCGCACAGAAAGGCTGAGACGCCGATGTGTGCCGCTGGCGACTCTGACAACTCCCGCACCTTCCAGAAGGCGAATGGATCTTCCATGAAATCAGCCACGCTGCTGTCCAGTTTCCTGCTGGTGGTCCTCCGGACGGCCCTCGCACACGGGGGGCCCAACATCATCCTGATGGTGACGGACGACCAGGGGTACGGCGACGTCTCGGCCCATGGCAACCCAATCCTGAAGACGCCCCACCTGGACCGGCTGCACCGGGAGGGAGTGCGCTTCACCGACTTCCACGTCAGTCCGACCTGCTCGCCGACGCGCAGCGCCCTGATGACCGGCCGACATGAGTTCAAGAACGGCGTGACGCATACCATTCTCGAACGGGAGCGTCTCACTCTCAGCGCCACCACGATCGCCCAGATCCTGAAGACTGCGGGTTACTCGACCGGCATCTTCGGCAAATGGCACCTCGGGGACGAGACCGAGTATCAGCCCCACCGCCGGGGGTTCGACGAAGTGTACATCCACGGCGGGGGCGGAATCGGGCAGACCTATCCGGGATCCTGCGGAGATGCGCCGGGCAACAAGTATTTCGATCCGGTGCTCCTGCACAACGGAACGTTTGTGAAAACCACGGGGTACTGCACCGACCTGTTCTATGGACAGGCGCTGGCATGGATGGAAAGCCAGCACAAGACGAAGACTCCGTTCTTCGCCTACATCCCGACCAACACGCCCCACGGCCCTCTCATCTCCAAGCCGGAGGATAAAGCTCTCTATGAAGGCAAAGACCTGAAGCCAAATGAAGAGAGCTTCTTCGGCATGATTCACAATATCGACGAGAATGTGGGACGGCTTCTGGGGCGGCTGGACGACCTGGGAATCACAAACGACACGCTCGTGATTTTCATGAACGACAACGGAGGCACGGCGGGCGTCCGGTTGTTCAACGCGGGCATGCGCGGCAGCAAGGGGAGCGCCTGGTCCGGCGGGACCCGCGCCAGTTCGTTCTGGTGCTGGCCGGGCACGTTGCAGCCGGCTGATTGCCCGGCGCTGACGGCCCACATCGACGTCTTCCCGACGCTCGCAGAACTCGCCGGGGCCCAGATTCCCGACGCCGTTAAGCCGCAGGTCGAAGGGCGAAGTCTCGTCCCGCTCCTGAAGAATCCCGGCGCGGAATGGGCCGATCGCCATCTGGTCGCTCACCAGGGGCGCTGGCCGAAGTTCGCCGACCCGAATGAATCGAAGTTCAAGATGGCCTCAATTCGCAATACGCGGTGGTCGCTCGTCAGTGAATCTTCCCAGGACGGGCAGCCAGACTGGCAGCTCTTCGACCTCTTCACCGACTACGGACAGAATCACAACGTCATCGCGCAGCATCCGGAGGTCGCGAAAGAACTCAGCGGCGCCTTTGACCGCTGGTGGGCCGAGTGTTTGCCGCTGATGGTGAACGAAGACGTCATCGGCCCCAAGGTGAATCCGTTCCAGGAGCTGTATTACCGGCAGTTCGGCGGATCCCCGACGCCAGCGGATCTCGAACAGATGGATCCGGAGGGGAGCAAGGCCCAGGTCTGGCAGTCACCCCGCGGTCGCAGGCCCCGCCCCCGGAACCCGCAGTAAGCCGAACGGGGCTTCTGCCCCCAGCGGTGATCGTTCGCACGTGGCGTCCCGACGCTCCAACATCTTCGACGACACTCCTGCACCGAGAGGCGTGCCACAATGACTCGATGGCTGTCCGCGCTGTGCGGTCTGTTCGTTGCGGTGATCTGCCAGACGGAGCTGCCCCGGGCGGCGGCCGACGAGACTGCGGCGCCACGGCCGAACATTGTCTTTCTCATGACGGACGACCAGGCCGTGGGGGCGGCCGGCTGTTACGGGAATCGCGAGGTCATCACCCCGCACCTGGACAGGCTGGCGGCCGACGGCATCCGGTTTCTCAACCACTACGTGACGTCGTCCATCTGCATGGCGAGTCGCTGCTCGGTCCTCACGGGACTCTACGAGTACCGCCACGGCTGCAATTTTGACCATGGCGATCTGAACCGGCGCTTCTTTGCGGACTCCTATCCCGCACGGCTGCGGGCCGCGGGCTACTACACCGGCTTCGCCGGAAAAATCGGATTCGACCTCACGGATGAGCCGCTGGAGAATCTGGCGAAAGAGTTCGATCAGTGGGGCGGCGGGCCGGGACAGACGGATTACGAGACCGCCAGAAACAAGTCGATCGCCAGGTACGCCGCCGAGTTTCCCCATAGCACGCGGGCCTACGCGGCCTGGGCCCGGGACTTCCTGGCGGCTGCGAGGCAAAGCGGTCGCCCCTTCTGCATGAGCATCAGCTTCAAGGCTCCGCACCTGCCGTTCACCCCGGACCCGCAGGATCTGCGGCCGTACGACGACAGGCAGGTCTTCACGCGGCCAGCCAATTATGGAGTGGAAAACGGGACGCATCTTGCGCCGCAGGTGCAGACCAGCCGCGCGGCGACCAGCTACCGTCAATGGATCACCGATTACGACGACACCATCAGGGCCTATTACGCCCTGATCACGGGTGTCGATGCGGCGGTCGGCATGATTCGTGAATCCCTCGCCCAGCAGGGATTCGCGGAGAATACCATCATCATTTTCACGTCCGACAACGGCTACAACTGCGGCGCACACGGATTTGGAGACAAAGTCCTGCCCTACGAGGAAGCATCCCGGGCGCCGCTCATCATCTACGACCCCCGCCTGCCCAAATCCGGCGCCGCCAGAGTTTGCCCGGCCCTGACCGCCAACGTGGATCTGGCGCCGACCATCCTGGCGCTGGCGGGCGTGCCGGCGCCGGAGGGGATGGATGGCAGGAACCTCCAGCCCCTGCTGGCCAATCCATCGCTGAGCGTTCGCGAGTCCCTGCCCCTATTCAACTTCTGGGGCATCCCGTCAGCCCAGTCGATGGCCGTCGTGACCCGCGACTGGAAGTACGTCTACTGGTACTACGGCGAAGGGATGTCGCCCACAGAGGAACTGTTTCAACTGACCAACGACCCGCTGGAAATGTCGAATGTGGCCACCGAGCCCCGGTCTGCCGCCGCGCTCGAGTTTCTCCGCGGAGAATATGACCGTGAGGTTGCGGCCTTGCGCACGGGGGCGAATCCTGCCCACGGACATGCGCGATACCGAATCCTGTTCGACCGATCGACCCCATGGAGCGAGAAGTCCGCCCTCCTGCCGGGCACTCCGCCTGCCTCGGGAAAATCCAACTGAAGTCCATGCCACCTGCGGATCACCCGATGAACTCCACGAAAGCCGCATTCGCTGGTTCGCCGCTCCGACTGCTGGCGCTGGCTCTCAGCCTGCTCGCTGCAACAGTCCAGGCCGCCGACACGCCGCCGAACATTGTGATTTTCCTCGCCGACGATCTCGGCTACGGCGACCTTGGCTGTTATGGCCATCCGCTCATTCAGACGCCGCATCTCGACGCATTCGCGAAACAGGGGGTCCGGCTGACGCAGTGCTACGCGGCCTGCGCCGTCTGCAGCCCGTCGCGCTCGTCCATCCTGACGGGGCGGACGCCCGTAAGCGCACGGTGAAGGACACCTGGTTCAGCGAGCCTTGCTCGCCCGTTCTGCCCGGCGCAGGTCATCGATTTGCCAGCGATGCTCAGGATGCGCCGTCAGCCATCGGTCCGGCAGCGGTTCATCGAGCAGGTCCGCGGAAGTGGTTGGCATTCGTGTAAACAGATCCTTCGGCCAGGCCCACAGCTCGACCTGATTCGCCTCGGCGCTCGACACTCACTTTCGTCGCGAGCTTCGAAAAAAGTGTCATCTGCTTGCCCACCGAGTACCGCCGTCGGTCGCTACCGGAGATATTGGTGACCATCAGTCAGGTGCCAGCGAGGCAATTCTTCGCGGGCTCGTTTCCATTCTCTTGGGATGGCGTCTTCACCGAGACGGGCGGAGAGGATCCCGCCGACAATCGCGCAAGTGGTGTCCATGTCTCCCAGCACAGCGACAGTTTGCCAGAGTGCCTCTTCGTAGTTGTCGAGAAAGCGGGCAGCGATCCAGAGGCAAAACGGGACTGTGTCTTGGGCCGTAACTCTCGAGCCGTTGCCGAGCAAAACGGCAGCGAGGTCAGGAGTCGTTGATTCATCGAGTTCGTTCGCGACGTTCAGACGATTGCGAACTTCGCTTTCAGGGCAAAGTCGAATGACTGACGAAAGGAAGTCGTTGGGTGTTGTGTCGTAGGGCAATGTGGCGGCAAGAGCAGCCGCGACAGAGACCGCAATCGCGCCCGCAACTCCTTCATTATGAGCATGCGTCACTTCGGCCGACAGTCGCGCCTGTTCGACGGCCTGTGGGAGATCATCGGCAAAGTAAGCTCCCAGCGGGGCAACTCGCATCGCGGCGCCATTACCGTAAGATCCGCCGCTGAACAGCCAGCGGGCGGCCACTCTCCAATCATCACCAGCTTTTAAACGGGGCAGAAGCTCGAACAGCATCCCGCTGCCGTAGCCGCGTCCGCTGTCGAATTCTTCGGCAAAGCTGCGGGCCAACGCATCTTGATCGATGCGGCCATGCTTGAGGAGGATGCGAACAATCGATAACGCCATCTCGGTGTCATCGGTCCATCGCCAGATCGGTACATCAACGCGGCGATCCGCAATGTCCTCGACATGCCACATGAATTGCTGGCCGAATGCATCGCCAACCGAGAGGCCCTCCAGCGACCGTAGCATCCGTTGAGTGGAAAGCATGGAGCTAAATCTAGCAGACTGTATCGGTTGCGGTACATGAATGGCCTCTCGTCTCCAAGGCTGGCGTCTTATTCGATTTGACCGGTTTGGCGTGCGGCCAGTGTCAGCCGGCTGTTTTCGACCTCATCGTTTTCCCCCATTCCATCAGGGGGCTGACGACCCCCATTCGCCTTGCCGAACTCGCCATTTCCTAAGCGCAGCGTGAAGGACACCAGGTTCAGCGAGCCTTGCTCGCCCGTTCTGCCCGGCGCAGGTCATCGATTTGCCAGCGATGCACCGGATGCGCCAGCAACCACTGGTCCGGCAGCAGCTCGTCGAGCTCATCCGCGGAAGTGGTTGGCAGTCGTGTGAACAGATCCCGCAGCCAAGCCCACGGCTCGACCTGATTCGCCTTGGCGCTCGACACCAGACTCAAGAGCACCGCGGCCCGCCGGCCACCCCGCGGACTCGCGACGAACATCCAGTTGCTGCGCCCGAGAGCAACGATCTTCACCGTTCGCTCCGAGACATTGTTGTCGATCGATAGGTCCCCGTCCTCGACGTACCGGATCAGCGCCCGCCACTGATTCTGCGTGTACTTAAACGCCTCGCCGATGGGACTCTTCGGCAACACGGCCTGCTGCTCCCGCCGCAGCCATGCACCGAACTCCGCCAGGACCGGCGCGGCGTGCTCCTGACGCAGAGCGCAGCGCTCTTCGGCCGACCGATCTTTGGCCGCCGTCTCGACCTGATACAGCCGCGCAATGAACCCCAGCGCCTGATGCGCCCGCGCCGAATCGGTCTCTTTCGCTTCCCACCAGTAACGCCGTGTATGCGCCCAACAGGCGACCTCGACGATCTTCCGCGCCGGATCGACGTACAGCCCGTCATAACCCCCATAGGCATCCGCCTGCAGGTAACCCTCGAACCCCTTCAGCCATTCGGCCGGTCCGTCCCGTCTGCGGCTCTCCGTGAAGTCGTACACCGAATAAGGATGCTCCCGATCCCCGATGTAGGCCCAGAATCGGGCCTGCCGTGCATGACCCACCAGGGGATCCAGCAGCGGCACCGTCGTGTCGTCGGTGTGAATGACCTTCGACTGCCGGATCAGTTGGCTCATCCTCTCGTACAGCGGTTCCGCCAGATCAGACGCTGCCGCGATCCAGTCGCACAGGGTGCTGCGGCGGATTGTGATCCCGTGCCGGCTGAAGATGTCTTCCTGGCGGTACAGCGGTGTGTGGTCCCCGTACTTGGACAGCACCACCTGAGCCAGGAGCCCTGGTCCGGGCAGGCCCTTCTCAATCGGCTGAGGCGCCTTGGCGGCCGTCTCGACGTGTTCCTGGCAGCGCCGGCAGGCATACTTCACCCGGATGTGTTCGATCACCTTGAACGAGGCCGGGATGTATTCCAGCTGCTCGCTCGTCTCCTGGCCGATCTCGCAGCGGACCTCGCCGCACTCAGGACAGACCCGGTCGCTCTCCGGAGGCTCGTAGCGGCGCTGTTCTCTGGGGAGTTGAGCCGGCAAGTCCCGGCGGCCGTGGCCCTTATTCGGGTTCCTGCCGGACTGAGCGGTCTGGGCCTCAGGCTCCTGAGCTAGCTCCGCGGCCAAGGCGGTCAGATCATCGCCGTCGAACAGCAGCAACTGATCGGGATCGATCCGTTCCTGTCTGGGGCCATACAGGCGCCGCAGCAGCCGGGCGATCTCGTGCTGCTGCTGGTCGATCTTCTTCTTCTGCGACTGGACCGTCTGTTCGAGATGGCCCGTTACGGCGGCAGACTGCGCCCGTTCGCGTTCGAAGCGTGTCCGCTGGTTCTCAAGAGCCGCCCGTTCGCGCAACAGAAGCGCCTTCAACAAGGCGGGGTCATCAGGCAGCGAGAGGGAGGCGTCCGTGCTCATGGCTCTGCCAATATGAACCACGCAGGCGGCAGAAATGTTTCCTGGAATCTCGATGTTTTTTGGCGAAGGTCAGGCAGTGCGCTGATACCGCTTCCGGCGGCGGATGTTCGTCAGGTCGATCCCGTCCAGCAGCATCGCCAGTTCGGCCGGCTGCACCTCGATCCGTCGCTGGTCCTCGCGGACCTGAGGAAACAGAAACGTTCCGGCTTCCAGCCTCTTGTACCAGATCGCCAGCCCATCCCGATCCCAGTACAGAACTTTGAGCCGGTCAGCCCGTCGTCCCCGGAAGACGAACAGATGTCCGGAGAGCGGATCAGCGCCGAGGAATTCTTCGACGACGGCTTTGAGGCCATCGAAGCTCTTGCGCATGTCGACGGGTTGCGCCGCCAGAAAGATCTTCACCGTGGGCGGCAGGGAGATCACGCCAAGACTCCAGCCATCGCAGCCAGAACGTCAATGAGCGTCTGCCTCTGAGCGCCGTCAAAGATGCGGAGCACCGTGCCATCGAGCCGCTCGATCTCGATGGCCGGTCCTCGGCGCATCGGCTCGACCACGCTCACCGGAAGAAACATCGGCGCGGGTTCAGAGGCCAGCCGCTTGCGCCAGGCGAAAAACGAAGCGTCGGAAAACCCTTCGCGTTCACAAAACCGGCGGACGGGCAGGCCACTCGACTTCTGCCGCTCGATCCGATCACGCCACACCGTCGCCTTGTCGGCCATCGCTTCGCTCCCAGGTCGTCACTCAAGAACCTGGGCACACTACCGTCGCCGTCAAGATGCGGTTGGCCGGACGCTTACGAAAATAGGGTTCTGGAAGTGCGCGTTGGGTAAAGCCGATGAGCGTCCGGATCGGAGGAACTGGACGCGAATCAGGGCAACAGCGCTGCGGTTGCCTTGCGAAAGGCGATCAAGAGTTCGCACCCCTCCATTCGGAGTTCAAGCGGCCGGGCCTGGGGCCAGGCCGCGATCTCGTCCAGAGGGTACGGTGTCGATGCGAGCAGGGTCGGATAGCCCGCCAGTTCGGCGCGACAGAATTCGGCATCCCACAACTGCGGATGCACAAGCCCCCAGAACCGGTGCCAGACCACGGGGCTGGCTTGCCGGAAAACGTGGTCGCCATTCGGAGTGAATGCGACAAACAGCCCGTTGTCTCGCAGCAGCCCCAGCGCCAGTTTCAGAAAGTCGCGGATGCAGGGAACGTGCTCAACGACGTGCGCTGAAAAGATGCAGTCGTAGGGGCCTTTCAGAAGTCCGAGATCAGAAACGGCCGGGAGTCCCAGCTTGTCGCGGGCGTAGTCGCATCGCGGCCGGGAGATCTCGAAGCCGTCGACTTCATATCCCGCCTGCTGCAATTGCCACGCTCCATAGCCCCAAGAGCAGCCGAAATCGAGGATTCTCGCGCCCGGTGCAAGGCCGAGCGCTGTGAGAACTTCAAGATAACTCGAGGCATCCTGGCTGGTCCCACGGAAGCGAGACTCTTTCAGAACCCTGAGCTGTTCGTCATCCGGCATTTCGGTCGTTCCGCCCTGCCGGTAGGCGCTCTGGTAAAACCGCTCGTTCTCCGCCTCTGTGGTCGTGGGAGTGCGAAACAACAGGCGACAGTCGTGGCATCGCCTGAGCGCCGTCACTCCAAACTTCCGATCAATGGCCGTCGCCGTCCGGCCTCCGCACGAGGGGCATTCCAGCCCCCGCCTCTGGATCGTTTTCCAGAACGAGGACAGCAGGTAACGAGCCTTCGTCACGGGGGGAAGTGCGCTCATGACATCAACGGCCCGGAGGTATTGCAGCGGTGGCAGTCAGGCTCAGCGAGTCGACTCAATTTCCCACCGCTTGACGACAATCAGCGATTCGTAGGCCGCCATGAGCATGCTGAAGGCCAGTCCGGCCCGGCCGTCGAGGCAGCCCCGCTTGAACACATAGTGGTACAGAAACCGCAGCGTCGGACGAGCGACGACACGGCGACTCAACTGCCGCTGGGCTCGGCGACGGGTCGCGGAATCGAGGCTAAAGAACCGGGCCAAAGAGAAGCCGGCCTGACCGCTGTGCTCCAGCGCCGCTTCGCGGTCGGAGTAGCGGTTGTGGCGTTCGACCCAATGAGAGACGCCGCGGCTGAAGGGATAGTGAATGAAGGGCTCGCGGATCGTTCCAACCTTTCCGGGCACCGCAGGAACGGGCACTTCACCATGTCCCTGGTCTTCAAAGCGGGCGACGTCTTTCCGGACAAGCCGCATGATCCAGACCGGGAAGCCATCCGAATACTTGAGCCATTTGCCCAGAAACATGGTTTTCCGGCACATCCGGAAGGCGACCGTTTCATCGTCGACAGCAGCAAGCGCCTGGAAAATGGCATCGCGGCATTCCGGCGAGACCTCTTCATCCGCATCCAGCATCAGCACCCAATTGCAGGCGAGGCTGCCGTGCTCAAGGGCCCAGTTGCGCTGCCCGGCGAACGTATCGAAGCGGCGATTGAGAATCCTCGCGCCGCAGGCAGCGGCAAGCGCAACGGTGTCGTCGTCGGAACTGTCATCGACTACGACACGTTCCGCACACCATTCCAGCGACTTGAGACAACGGCCGATGTTGTGCGCTTCGTTCCGCGCCAGTATCACGGCCGTGACTGGGATGCCGGACGGGCCGAGTCCGGGACGCATTTCTGAAATCGGCATCGAATGTGACCGGCTGGTGTCAGACATGGCCGCCCTGGTCCCCGAGGACGCGCGTTCGAATCACCCTAGCGGGGTTTCCCACCACGACCTTCCACGGCTCCACATTTTTGACGGCCACGGCCCGCGCTCCCACGATCGCCCCAGAACCGATCACGACGCCGGGCCCGATGAAGGCGTCGGCACACACCCAGGCGTCGTCGTCAATCTCGATCGGGCAGCGAATCAGCCTCATGCCCGGGTCGCGATCATCGTGAGTTCCGCCGCACAAATGAGCCCGCTGTGAAATCGTCACACGCTGCCCGATGCGGAGTTCAGCGAGGTTGTACAGGTAGGCGCCGTCGCCGATGGCTGAGTTGTCTCCGATCACCAGTTCCCAGGGAAAGTAAATCGTCGCGGTATTCGAAATGTGCACGTTCCGTCCGATTCGGGCCCCGAACAGCCTGAGCAGCGGAATGCGAACGGCGTGCAAGGGCCGGGGCGTCAGGCGGAACGCCAGTCGCCCAAAGCCCCACAGAACCCGCGCACATTGAACGCGTAGCGGGTACTTGCGTTCCTGCCGGTTCTGCTCAATCTGGAGGCTGGCGCTCATCGGCAATGGACGGCGTTCATCAGGACACACTCGGGAGGCGAACCGCCTCCCAACAACCACGCGTAGGCCTCGCGCATCTGACTCGCGAGCCCCGGCCACGAGAACTTCTCGCGAACGACGGCCCTGCCCCGTTCCCCCATGGCAGACCGCTGCTCGTCAGTCAGGCTCAGAGCCGTCCGCAGCGCTTCCTGCAGTTCTCCAACCTCTGGCCGTACGCACCAGCCGGCCCCCCAGGCAGGCAGCTCCGACCACGGAGTTCCCGTCGTCGTAATGACGGGCAGCGCCGACGCGAGGGCCTCGGCCACGACAATCCCGAAGTTTTCACTGTAGGTCGGCAGGACAAACAGATCGGCGTCCCTGTAAACGCCCCATTTGCCGGCGTCATCGACTTCCGGTTCAATCGTAACATCCTTAGCGATTCCGCCGGCTGTTGCTGCGTGGCGAATCTCGGCCGCATGCCCCGCTTCGTCCGGTCCAACAACCCGCAGCCGCCACCCATCAGGCTTCAGCCGGGCCCAGGCGTCGACCAGGAGCGGCAGTCCCTTCTTGGGATGAATTCGCGACATGAACAGCGCCGTTCGAACTCGGCCTTCCGAGCGAGACGGTCTGGGCTCATCCGGTGGCAGGTCGACTCCGTTCGGCAGAACAATAACCGGTTGGGTAAGACCTAGTTCTCGAAAGTGCGCCGCCTCCTGGGCCGAAGTGGCATGGAGCGCCGCGGCCCGGGCTAGATCGCGATGCTGGTAGAGCCCCCATGCCACACGCTTTTTCCAGCGGCGGTGATTCATCGACCAGGGCTCGAGCATGCCCCGCGGACTGATGACAAGCGGGACATTCCTGCGTGCCGCAAAAGCCGCAGCCTGATGATTGCTTGGCAGCCACAATCCGTGATCGTGGACGAGTTCCGGAGTCCAACTGCCAAGCCGTGTGCCGAAATGGCGGGGACTCCAGCGACTGAGCCCACGCGCGCTGCGCTGGTCGACCTCGCAGACATTCAGCCGGGCGTCAACACCCGAGTCTTGAAGTCCGCGGAGGAGTGCCGGGACCGAGCGTGCCGGCCCTCCGGTCGACGCGCCGACGCTGAAGATGCTGTGAAGGACTTTCGTCACTCAATCCAGCCCATCTGCTGCAGAATTGCCTGGAGACGATCGCGAAAGGCATCGAAGCCGAACTTCGCGGCGCATTCGCGGCGGAGCGCCTGGGAGTCGGCCAGGTGTGCAGGCAACTCACGCGACGCCGCCGAGCGGATGGCCTGCATCAGCTCGACTTCGTCATCCGGGTTGATCAGCAGTCCCAGGCGTCCATGATCGAGAGCGTCGACCGACCCGTCCTGATTGCCGCCGATCACCGGAATTCCCGAGGCGAGTGCTTCCAGAAACACGATGCCGAACCCTTCCTTGCGGCTGGGAAGCACAAAGAAATCGGCCGCCTGATAGAGCGCCGGGAGATCAGCATCGGACACGAACCCGGGGAACCGGCAGGCGGCTGTCACTCCCAGGGATTCCGCCGCAGCCCGGACATCATCAAGGTCATTCCCCTTGCCACCAAGGACCCACACCAGTTCGGGGAACTCGCTCGTCAGACGGGGCATCATTTCCAGAATCTGCCGGTACCCCTTGCGTTCCTCCGATTTCGCAACCCGGGCCACAGTCAGCATCACCATGGCTTGTTCGGAGATGTCCAGACGTCGACGGATTTCATTGAACCGCGGCCCCGGAACAAATCGGGTCGTGTCGACAGCGTTTGGGAAGATGTCGATCGGAGGGCAGCGTTGCTTCAGCTGTGCGCGAACTGAGTCGCCGGTATAGCGGCTCACAGCGAGAATTCTTGACGCAGCCGCCATGCCCCGGGTGAGCGACGAACTCCAATCGCCCCAGACTTCGATCCCGTGGGCAACCGTCATGTATTGGCCGCCCCCCAAGCGCTTGAGCAGGCGAAGCCAGGGTGTGAAATTCGGGTGCGTTGTGAGGACGAAATCCCTGCGGTGCTGCAGCGATGCGGCCACTAGTCCAGGCGGCCTGGCGTTCGCGGGCAGCATTCCGACGCACTGCACGTCTCGTCCGGCCGTGAAATCCGGCGGAAGATCCGACCTCCGGTCATTGCGCGACAGAACGGCCACTGGCCGGCCGAGGATTTGGTCACACGCGGCAATCAGGGTGCGGGAGAAATTCTGAATCCCGCCCGTCTCCCTGAAGAGTTCAGGCACATAAACAACAATCCTTCGCTGGGGCATGAGTGCAGACTGAATGCGGTGTGACTCATCGCCGGTCGTTCCTGACCCGGTCTTCAGGACAACATTGCGACCGGCTGAATCTGAACTCCCGGACGAATCCGGTTCTTCCGCACGGCACTGCTCAGACGCTACACAACCAGGCACTGCAGGGCATTCTGCTCCTGCAGATTCGAAGCGTATCCCGTGGAGCTGCGCGTCCCGGGCTCTGAGTCGCCGGCCAGGAACACGCGCTCAGTCCAGTTCAACAGGGTGAGCAGGCAGAGGATATCTGTCGATCGGACATTGGGATCGCCGTTCTGAAACATTCGACAGATTTTGATCACCGCGGCCTCATTCAGGCCGGCTGTGGCGATTGCCGTTCGGTTTTCCATGCCAGCGATCATGAAATCCTTTAATTCATGGCGCAGCCACTGGTTCCACGGAAACACGAAGCCACGTTTTCGTCCGGTCACCGAGCCGGTGGGAAGGTGTCGATCGAGCAATTTGAGCAGCAACGACTTGTTGCGATGGCCATCCAGTGACTTGAGCTTCAGACTCCCGGGCAGGCGGGCAACGGCCTCGACCACAACGTGGTCAAGGAACGGGACCCGGAGTTCCAGCCCGTGCGCCATCGACATTTGGTCGGCGTCTCGAAGGATGGTGTTCTGCATATAGCAGCGCATATCGAGGAACGAGAAGGCGTTAACCGCATCCAGCCTCGAAATCGCATCTTCGCATTCCCGCCGCTCGCTCACCGGAATCACCTCTCCAGAGTTGTCAGTCAGCAGCGGCTTGAGGAGTGACGGCGACAGGATCCGCCGGAGCTCCAGATATTGCTGCATCCGGTTCGAGCTGGCAGAGGCGAGCCGCAGTTTCAGGGAGCGGATGTTTTCGCGGCCCAGCATCCGCAAGCCGGCGGCGACGCCGCGCGCGGCCACACGAAATCCCGGACGCCCCAGCCTCTGCATCAGCCGGTGATATCCATAACCGGCGAAAAGTTCGTCGCCGCCGATGCCCGAAAGCGCAACCTTCACGCCAGCGGTGCGGACGACCCTGGAAATCAGCCACGTGTTGATGCCGTCAAACGATGGAGTGTCGTACGCCGCAAACGCGTCCGGCATCATCCGCAGCATCTCCGCGGGAGTCAGAATTAGCGTCTGGTGATGGGTCCCAAATCGGCGGGCGGTGGCTTCCGCCAGAGTGGCTTCGCTGAACTGCTGCTCCGCAAACGCCACGGAAAATGTCTCGACGCGCGAGTGCCGACGCGAAATGGCTTCGACGATCGCGCCAGAATCAATCCCGCCCGACAGAAAGACTCCAACGGGAACGTCCGACAGGAGATGGCTGTCGGCGGCCTCGTTGAAGGCGAGCTTCAATGACTGGATCCGGTCGGTCAGCGTCGCCGCGGGGAGTGCTCCCCGCTCGACAAATGGAGGAAACCAGTAGCGTCGCGACTGAACCCGAGGGGCCGGGCCGGAAAGGTCGATCTCCCGCAGTTCCGCTGGATGAAGTCGTTCGACTCCCTTCGCCAGCGTGAGCGGCGGGGCGACGGCCCCCAGATGCAGATAAGCCGGGACGGCACGCGTGTCCAGGCTTCGAGCGATCAACCCACTGGCCAGGACCGCTCGCAGCTCAGAGGCCACAAGAATCAGGGAATCATTGACCTGGGCGAAATACACGGGCTTGATTCCGAGGCGATCTCGCACCACCCAGAGTTTCTGCTGACGCACGTCCAGGAGGCACAGTCCGAACATGCCTCGCAGCAGCGACAATGCCGAGTCGCCCCGTTCCTGCCACGCCTGCAGAATGGTCTCGGTGTCCGTTCCCGATCGCCAGTCACTGAAGTTCAGTCTGCTCCGGACCTCCACGTGGTTGTAAATCTCTCCGTTGAAAACCGTCCACAGATTCCGATCCGGCGTGCACATCGGCTGCAGACCTGCGTCGGTTGGATCGAGAATCGCAAGCCGTGCATGCGCGAGTCCGATCCTCCAGCCGGACTGCAGACGCAGTTCACCTGCGGCCGCTCCATCCGGGCCGCGATGCCGAAGTGCCGCAAGCATTCGCAGCAACGGCTTCTGAAGATCAAGGTCCTTCCGTAACGTCACGATGCCCGCAAAACCACACATGTGGCATTACCTCATGATCATCACCCCGCAGCGTTGCTGTGTCTTGGGTGGATGATCTCTTCGATGGCCCGGTGAAAACGCTTCGTATACGCCGCAAACGTGAACATTTCCGAATACCGCTTCTGGCCCGCACTCCCCATCGCGGCGCCGACATCCGAACACACTTCAACCACAGCGCGAATCACACTCTCCAGATCGCCCGCATCAACTGCCCGCCCTGTCACGCCGTCGATCATGACCTCCGCGCCAGCGTCGTGCAATCCTGCAATCACCGGTTTGCCAGCTTTCATCGCCTCCAGATAGACCAGCCCGAACCCCTCGCCACGCGAAGGTAGCGCGAATGCTGCACAGGCCTTCAGAAGGCGGTCGCGCTCCACATCGTTCACCTGGCCCAGGAAACGCACGCCCAGGCCACTCCCGGCCAACGTTTCCAGTCGCGGCCGGTCATCTCCGTCGCCGACAAGGACCAGTTCCAGTTCGGGACGATGACGCCGCACTTCCGGCCACGCTCGGATCAGCTCCTCATATCCCTTGTACTGTTCGCCAGCCGACATCCGTCCAATCATCAGGACAAACGGAGCGGCCGCTAGTCCGTCGCCGGAGCTTTCAGCAACCGACGGCTCCGGCAGCAACCCGTGGTGGCAGACGCAGCCGGGGATCGAGCGCAGTGCGGGATTCGCATCGGTCGCCTTTCGCTGCGTGACGGCGGAGACGTAAATGACGCTCGTGACGCGGCCCAGGCCGATTCTTCGGACACGGCTCAACGGCTTCCAGGCCTCAACTCCGTGCATAACAACTGCCGTTGGCCCCGTCCGCAGCCCGATGGCAGCGAGGCTTAATAGCGGCAGGAGGTTGACATGATTCAGCAGGACGACCTGTGGTCGTCGACGAAGGGCCTGGCGAAGCGCCTTGATGAACTGGCCGCGGCGTCCACCGGCCCCGGACCAGTGCCTCACCGGGCCGGTGAATTCGGGCCGCACTCCGTCATGCAGGCTGACGATGTCCAGCTCGAAAGCCTGGCCGTAAGCCGCGCCGAAGGCAGCGGCCATCAACTGGCCGACATACTGAATTCCGCCGGGCAGCGCGAAGGCAGGGCCGACGATCAATGCTTTCATCGCGCGACTGTCGGCTTGCACGCCTTCCGGAGCGCCTCAAGCAGCCCCTGCCGGGCTGTGGCATAACTGTAATTCTGAATCAGCTGGCGGCTCGCTTCCTGCCACCGGCGAAGCTGGTCACGGTTTGAAACTGCGTCTCTCATCGCGGATTCGAGACCGGCCGAATCGCCGGCACGTACGATTCGGCCATTCACTCCCTCGTGAACCAGATCGGCCGCACACCCGACATGATCACTCACAATGATCGCACAGCCGCAGTTCATCGCTTCGTTGACCGCCAGCCCCCACGTTTCCTGGCGGCCGTAGCTCGGCAACACGAACACATCCGCAGCTGCGTACAGACCAGGCATCGCGGTCTGGTTCTGGAATGGCAGAAAGCGAATGCGCGGGTCGCCGCTGGCGAGCACCCGCGCCTGCTCCTCCAGCCCCCCGGCGCCGGCCATCACGAGAACCGCTGACGGATGATTGACCCCGAGAAAAGCGCGAATGACATCGAGCGGGCGTTTCTTGTCCTCGAACTTGCCGGCAAACAGAAACACCGTCTGATCAGCCTGAATTCCCAGTTCAGCCCGGCGGCGACGTCCGGCATCAGGCGAACCCTGTTCCCGAAACCGGTCGTTATCTACGCAGTGCGGCACAAAGGTGATCCGGTCCGCACTCGCCCCGTGAGCGGCAAAGTAGTCGGAGTTGGCCGATCCGACCGCCAGGAACTGATCGACGTTCCGCAAGAGGAATCGGGTGACAAGTCGGCGGAGCGCGGACTTCAGCCCCTTCCCCGGCGGCCCGAGCAGATGGGAATCACCGCGGTACAGGAGCGCCGCCCGACCGGGAACCCCGCGAATCAGCAGTTCGGCATTCGTTCGCCAGCCGTGCCCGAAGAGCAGAACAGCATCGGGGCGAAAATCACGGAGCCGCTTTCGAAGCTCGGGATTGCTGAGCCCGGAGAAACTCTGCGTGCCCGGAGTCGCACTGACATTTGGCACGAACTCGTGGTCATAGCCCTCCAGAAGCGGCAGGTCCCACTGGACCGCGGTTCCGAATCCACGATCGACCTGCCGAGTGACCCCAAAGTTCCACAGGTAGAAGACTCTCAACTCCAGCCCACCCTCGACCGCGAGGCAACGAAACCAGGGCGAGTAATACTGCGTCGGATGCGACAGAACGATGGCGAGACGCCACTTCGGCGGCTCACGCAACGCGTCAGGCGTTCCGGATCGGACGTCTCGGGGTGTCAACGAAGAAAGACCCGGAATGATCATAATGATCATGAGGTCAGGCTCGGCCGCAGCGGCGCTCTTGCGGGGGCACGCTTCACGACGGGGTCAAGTTTGTACCGGGCGGCGAGCAGGATGGACGCCGCCCCGACAATCGCGAGGAGCTGTGAACTCGCCGTCACATAGACTGCCGCTGTCATCTCATAACTGACCAACGTCTCGAGGAGCATCGCGGCAGACATTGCGCCCCGAATCGAGAGGAGTGGATAGTTTCCCGACCAGACTTCGACCGACGTCAGAAAACCGCCCATGACCACCGCCAGAATGACAGGACCCAGCAGACTTCCAAAGTTGCCGTACGACTCTGCAATGAGCCCCCAGGCGATGTAGGTCCGCCAGGTGTCGGCCTCCTTCTGACGGCGAAAATGGGTGTTCAGCAGCACTTGCCCTTCGTGCGTTCGAGGTTTCTCTGGCCAGAGGATTCGAGGAACCATCAGCTTTGGAATCATCGTGTACGTGGCGCCGTTCAACGTGGGAATCTGATGCGTTTGGACCATCCGCTGAACGTAGAGCAGCATCTGGAGTGTCGAGACGCGTTCAAGCAGACCCTGCGTCCGATCTTTCCGTTTCGTGACCCGATCACCAAAGAGCTTCTCGACTGTCAAGTAGCTCCATTCGGTGAAGTATTCAGGCATCTCATAAAACTGAATGGAACCGATCGTCCGCCCCCAGTATTTTTTTCGCATCTCATGCTTCGAATAGTTGAAAAATGAGACGACCAGAAGCACAACGGCGATGTACTTCCACGGGATGCGCCCGCTTCCCAGGTAAAGACCGGCTGCGATGGAAATCGTCAGGCCCGCCGCACTGCTGAGCAGCAACGAAGCCAGCGACATCGTGAACAGTGTCATCCAGCATGCCGAAATCAGCACCCTTCGGGCCCCGGTGATGTAGCCTGCACCAATCGCATAACCCAGAACGAACCCCGAGGAAAGTTTGATCGCATCCTGAGAAATTCGAATGAGGCTGAACACGCCGGCTGGCAGACGCGAGATCAACTGCCCGATAAACCCGGAGATAATCAGGTACTCCATCACGACGTTTCCCACGAGCGCCGCAGTCGCCACCCCCAGCAGCAACCGTCGTGACTGAAATCGTGACAGGGAAAATCCAAGATATTCTCGGGGCCGAGGCTTGGGGGTGTTGGACAGCACACTGTAGACCACCGTCAGCACGACGCCGAAGACAAAAATCTCCCCGGACGCCCGCAGAATTTCATCGTCGTTGTATCCGGCAATCTGCGGGTTGCCATAAGTCAGCGGGAGCGCATTCCAAACTAGGTTCACCATCGCCAGCGCAGGAACGAGTGGAATGTGCTTCTGAACGGAGTAGATCCAGAGCGCAATCGGCGGCAGTAGTCCGGCCACAATCAGCAAATAGGCCATCGCATAAGTCGCTCCACCCTGAAGCATCGCCGACAGTCCCCCGGCAATCAGCACCGCCACGAGGAGAATGAACGCCGCCTTCAGGTACCGCAGCGAGCGATAAACGAGGTCGGAGATCGTCATTTCCCCCAGGATGCGCGCCCCGGGAAGATGGATTTCAGCGTGGTTCATTGACATCCATTCGTGCAAAATCGAAGACGCGAGCCAGTTGCCCGGTCATCGCTCTCGCGGACAGCGCCCTCAGATCGTCGGTCCCAGAGGCCGCCTGTCCGGGCAGGGACCGCATTTTGTCGGTGACCGCGGCCGCCGTTCGCTCGCCATCAGCGTCGAACCGCACCAGCGCGCCTCCGGCATTCTCCACAACCGCTGCGGCCGGACTCTCGGGATGCAGGATCGCCAGCACCGGCCGGCCGCTCATCAGATACGGTGCCACCTTCGATGGGTTATATCCCGAATCGTCCGACCCCATGACCAGCAGCAGGTCGGGTTGAACGATGCACTGGAGTGCTTCCGAGAACGGAATCCGGTGTGGTTGCTCGACGACGTAATCTCCGACCCCTTCCTCAACGGCGACCGGTCGTACCGTTTCCCGGGCTCGCGCTCCGGCGGCGTAGTCGGTCCCGAGAAAGTGCATCCGCACGCGTTGGAATCGGACCGGATCAATCCGGAGTGCTTCACGAAAGCCACGAAACAGCGCCTTCAGGGCGGTCCGCATATCCTGGCCGCCGCGACCAACGGCCACCCAGTGCTCCAGTCCATCGGAAAAATCGATATGCTGCTGCGGGACCGGAAACTGCCTCGCGATCTCGAAATCACGCTCAGCGGCGCCAAACGGCAAGACATGAAAGCGATTCCGGTCCACCCAGGGGGACCGGCGCGCTATGTCATCAATGTAGCGGGCGGAAACGGTCGTTACGGCGCTGGCCGCTCTCAGACAACGCGGTTCATCGCGACGGGCCGACGCCTGTGCGACCGCGTACTTGAGTCGGCCGCCCGGTGGACGAACAGTCGGATTTCGCCGGTAAAAGTCGTTCACCCACGGATCCTGAAGGTCGAGTACGAACGGCACACCGTACTTGCGTTTCCACCGGGGCCCAAGGCGGTGGACCCCCACCTGCGTCGTCGAAAAGTAGATGAGGTCGAACCGTCTCGTTGCGAGCAGTTCGTCCCCTTTCAGTCGCATGGCCCGCCGACAGCGGAAGGCCAGCGTCGACAGGCCGACCCGCCGGGTCAATTCGACGGGCAAGGCGTTCACGCGGTGCACTTCCAGCGTTTCAGGAAGGGTCCGCAGTAGCCATTCATCCCGCGGAGCCTGAACGAACTCCGGCGCCACCGCGAGCACCGTCGGCTCCCATCCAAACTCCGGCAGGTAGGGAATCGCCATCCGCACTCGCTGATGATCCGCCGCGTTGATTGGCGGGAAGTGCGGACTGATGATCAGCACATTCCTGCTCATGCAGGCGCCCCCTGACGAGCAGCGGCCCTGCCCTGCGGCAGTCGCGATTGATAGAGCTGCTCGTATCGGGTCACAATCGCATCGGCCGAGAACAAATCCTCGGCCCGACGCCGACAGGCCTCACGGGAGATCTCTGGCAGCTGCCGAACGGCGGCCTCGCCCTCCTCCACGCTCTTGATTAGAAACCCGTGAACGCTGTGTTCGACAATCTCAGGCAGTGATCCGCGTGGACATGAGATGACAGGGGTTCCACAGGCCAGCGACTCGGCGAAAACAATTCCGAATGGCTCTTCCCACTCGATTGGAACCACCATTGCCGCCGCCTGCCCGAGCAGCTCGTTCTTCGCGACATCGTCGACCGGACCGACGTATTCAATTCCGCCCTCCCCCAACTGCGGTTCGATCACCTGCGTCCAATAATCGCCGGCTTCTCCCTCCGATCCATGGTTTCCGGCAATGATGAGTCGGCGGTCCGACCGTCTCGCAATCTCAATGGCTGTATGAGCCCCCTTGATCCGCTCAACCCGGCTCAGAAAAACCAGCGGAGCGTCGTTGGCGACGGCCGGGCGAAACTGAAGTCGGTCCGTTTCAATGCAATTGTGAATGGCACTCCACTCACCGCCGGCGCGGCGGCCAAGTCGACAGAGATTCTCGCTGCATCCGGTAAATGTGAGCGTCCCTCGCGACAGCCTCCGTGCCCAGCGAGTCGTCCGGGTGCTGGGATCGCGCTGATAACTCATGATCTTGGGGGTCGCCGTCGGCAGAATGGGCAACAGGTAGGCCAGCCGACTGAAGCTATGGACCAGATCCGGCTTCCATGCGTTGTAGGCCGCAAGCAGCGTCTTCATGTTCGCAAACGCAGCCGCCTTGCCGCGCGAAGTCGCGCCCGGCCACGGGAACAGGCGTGCCGCCGGAGTCGTGGAGGCGCCGTGGGCGCACAGCGCGACATCATGGCCCCGCTCGACCAGCTGCCGCACCAGCACATCAATGATCCGCTCGATGCCGCCGTACAGTCTCGGCGGGACCGGAAGCTCGGGATCGGCCGAGAGCAGAATTCTCATGGCTGACCGCCCCCGGCGATTGACGGCCTGCCTGCCGACTGCACGCGTGAAGCCGTAAGAACGCTTTGATAAAGCTCCACCAGCGAGCGGGCGTAGCGCTGCCAGTTGTTCGAGCTCCTCATCTGCGCCGCGGCGGCCTGTCCCATGGCGCGGCGTCGGTCCGGATTTCGATAAAGAACTTCGAGGGCGGCAGCAATGCGCTCAGGACTGCGAATTGGCACCACAAAGCCCGTCTCGCCATCGACAACAAGTTCGTTGGAGCCGGTGTTGGTCGTCACCACCACCGGCAGACCTGAAGCCATCGCCTCGAGCGGTGCGTAGGAACATCCCTCCTCGACCGACGCCAGCACAGCGACATCCGCACACGCGAGCTCGCTCATCAGTTCCGCATGCGGCACGACGCCGCGGTGGGTGAACAGGTGCTGCCGCCGTGCCAGAATGGGAGCCATTTCGGGGGTCATGGAGCCGATGAACACGAGCTCGGCATCGGGAAGATTCAGCTGCTGCCAGGCATCGAGAAGATCGATATGCCCCTTCCGCGGCGAAATCTGGGCGACACAGATTACACGGAATCGGGAATCTCCGCAGCGCTCCCGGGGGGCGAAGCGTGAAAGGTCCGTGCTCCAGGGCAGCACGCAGACTCGATCAGCCGGAATTCCCTTCGCAATAAACGAGTCCGCAACGAAGCGCGTCGGCGTCAGAAGAACATCGGCCGCCTCGGCTTCCTCAATAATCCGCCGTTGCCCGCGATTGAGCGCTGCAACGGTGTCCAGCGGAAGGCCGAGCCGCTCATGCTCAAAACGCAGCAGTTCCTGGGCAACCTCGGGATGCCCATTGACCGGCTCGCCGATGACAAGGGCCCCCCGGTGACGGGCATGACGAATGCTTCTCCCCGCAGCACCATGCAACATGACATGGAAGATGTCGCTATCGACCCAGTTCCGGACGACTCCTCGATCGAACAGGTCCTGATACAGCGGAAACAGCACGTTCCCGAGCCGATGGTTAATGACTCGGAGGTGAGCGTGCGTAAGGTATTCCTTGGCCCGCAGATTGACGGCCTGCCGGTCCGTGATGCCCAGCTGGGCAGCGTCTGTGGCCCGCCGATGGGAATAATAGAACCGCTGCAGCACACCGGCGTCCGACAGGTACCGCACATACTGGCGGTAATGAAAGACGCCCGAAACGGCGAGGTTCACTCGCAGTCGCTCACCTGCAGACTGCAGGCGCTGTGGCGTCTGATCCAGTTCGGTTGACATGTCCATCAGCTTGAGGCGACCGCCCGTGGCCGCTCATTCCGGGAATCAAGACCGCCCATCTGCGGCTGACCGCAATGCTCAAGCCCCACAGAGCTGTTCGCCCCGTAAAGCGACTTCACAGCGGCAACAAGACGCACGGATTCAGCTGTCCAGGAATACCGCGTGGCATACAGGCGATCCGCTGCAGCCGCGGCCTGGACGTAGGAGTCAGGGTCGGCCAGCGCATCAATGGCAGCAGCGACACTGGCGGGATGATCGAGTTCGACGAGCACTGCGGCGGCCCCCAGTTCCGCACTGAACGCCTCCTGCGCCGCAGTCCGGCTGACAATCTGCGGGATGCCAGCAGCCAGGTAGGTGAACAGCTTGTTCGTCAGGCACAGGTCTCGATTACGAGGCTGCCTTAGCTCCAGCGACAGCCCGACATCATGCTCCGCGGCCGCAGGGATCATCCGATCCGGATGGTCTGGCGGAAGGAACTGCACATCGTCCAGAAGACCCGCCTGGCGTCCGATTTGGACGAGGTGGCTGCGATAATCGTCACGGACGATGCCTCGAAAGCAAAGCTGCACCCGCGCTCGCGCGACGCCAGCTCCGGCAATGATCTGCTCCAGTCCGCGGCCCGGACCGATGGTCTGCGAGAACCAGTAGAACGACAGCGGACGCCCGGAAGCGAGCTGCCTGGGCGCGGGGCGAAAGCTCTCCGGGCGATCAAAGCAGTTAAGGATCGTTGTCGAACTCAAACCGTGCCGCTTCTGATATTCCTCCGCAATCAACGGAGCGGCCGCCGTACGATGGACGCACAGCGGAAGGAATCTCCGTTCAACGGCACGGGCCGTCCGATTGGTTTCTTCGTTCTCATTCTCTTCCGAGTGGCAGTCTTCCGCATCAAACCCCGCCAGCGCAAAACGACTCCGGGCCGCAAGAACAGCAGCGGGAAGACCTGCGAGCGTGTGCCCGATATACAACGAGGCCGGAACCGCAGCCGCGGCCGCAGCCAGCCGCAGCGATTGCGGCGAGCACGCGCTGGCCAACATCCGGTCGCCTGCCCAGGAGAGACTTCGACTGCACACCATCTGCAGCACTCGTCGCAGCCGGTACGACACACGCGAGCCAAGCGTCACCCGCGTCATCGTCGCGCCGGTCTCGGCGATCAGGGCAGCATCATACTCCCGAAGCGGCGTCGGATAGTCCCCCACAACGCAGTGAACCCGATAGCCCGCCCGAACGAGTGCCGCGGCCTCCTTCACCAGTCTCGGATTCGAACTGGGCAGCCCGGGACTCACAAGGCAGAAGTCCACGGCGACGCCCGGCGGCGCTGCTACGCTGGCAGAAACCATCGTCAGCGCACTGCCCTCTGTTGCGATCCGGGAAGCATCGCGACGAGCCGTCGCCGCCAGGCAGAGTATCCCAGTCCGCGCGCCTGCGACCGTAGTTTCATGGCGTTCGACCAGCCGACCAGTCGTGAGACGACCCGGAACACCGGACCGCCGACCGGTTGAATTCCAGATCCACCGAACTCACGAGCCAACGATTGCAGATGTTGCCCCAAATCTGCCTCAAACGGTGCGATCTCGTAGCAATACGTCTGGCAGAGGTCAGCCGCCACTCGCCGAGTTCGAGCTGTCGATTCACGATTCAGGAGACTCCGGCAATAGCCTTCCACCGACATCACCGCCGATTCGTAGGCCGTTCGTGTTTTTTTTGTTGAAAGCGAGCCCTCCATGCACGAGCGGTAGTACAGGGCTCCATCCGTATGCAGGATGCGCCGGGCGTGGCAAAACAGGCGGCCGAAGAACTCCGTGTCGTCAATCAACGTCAGGCGCTCGTCCCATCCCCCCGCCCGCTCAATCAGATTGCGGGGAATCAGAAACATCCCGCACTGCATCATCGCGTGAATGCCCCCTCCGCGTGCCGATTCCACCAGCCAGTCGACGGAGTCAAGGTCCTGCCAGACACCGTCCGGCCGGAATTCGCGCTCGTCAATGGAGAACTCAAACCGCTTCCATCGCGACGACGCAATGCAGTCGGGCGATTCCATCAGACGTGCGACCTGTCGTTCGATCAGGTCCGGCGACAACACGTCATCGGCGTCGAAATACTTGATGTACTCACCACGCGAGTGTGCAAAGGCGAGGTTCCGCGACTTCGCTGCGCTCCCCTCGCGGGCATGCATCACCCGAATCCGATTCGACCTTGCGGCCGACTCCAGGACCTCGGCAGTCTCGTCGGTCGACGAGTCGTTGACCGCGACCACCTCAATGTTCTGATACGACTGCCCGAAAACGCTTGCGAGCGCTTCCGGCAGGTACCGGGCCGCGTTGTGGCACGGAATGCAGATCGAAACGAGGGGAATCGAATTCATCGATTCAATGCGGCAGGTTTCAGATCCGCCGATCATGTCCGTCCAGCCCTTCACGCGTCACGTCGCCTCGGCCGTCCGACCAGCGGCGACTTCCACGCCGCCGTTGGATCCGGAACCGGCTCACCATCCACAGTCGTTAACTCATAACCGTAACTCGTCGCCAGTCGCCCTGCCGCGGCCTGCTCGTCTGGACCATGCAGCTCAAAGTACACAGCGGGGCGAACATGACGAAACAGCTCGTCGGCCCCAGCGAGCACCGCCGCCCCGGCGCCTTCCACGTCGACCTTGATGAACGCCGGCCCCCGCCCCAGTTCCTTCACAACGCTGTCGAGAGTTACGGTCCGCACGCGAAACGACTGCGATGCCTGGTTGTCGTAGCTCGGCTCCACGCTGCTCAGCTTGCCCTGCGTCTGCCGGTCGGTCGAAAAAGAGAACACTTGTTCTCCGTTCTCCCCCGCCGCCGCAGCGACGATCACCTTCACGTTCTTCAGCCCATTCAGTTCGCAGTTCCGCTCGAGGTCCCTGGCAACTTCAGGAGCCGGCTCAAACGAGACCACCAGGCCGTTCGGGCCGACCAGCTTTGCGAACACCAGCGCCATCTGCCCCCGGTTGGCGCCGATGTCGAACACCGTATCCCCTGGCCGAACAAGCTCCCGGTAAATCCGGCACGCCTCCTCATCCGGTTTGCCCAGCGCGAACATCACTCCCATCGCGTCACGGACAACGAAGCGCGAGCCTCTGCGCGCTCCACGACGGACTGTCCGCACTGCTCCACGCGGATAGAGCCACGTCGCGATACTGCGGAGTGCCTGCTTCATCAAGGCTCTCTCAGGACCGCTGCCTGCGCAGCCGCGTCGTCTGGGACAGGTCGTTGAAGGGCATTCTTCCATCCGTACCGGAAATACCCCGGCTTTGAATCCGCAACATAGTGATGCAACACGGCGACCGGAGAGCGGATCTCGCCCTCATTCGGCAGAACCTTGTACTCCTCCGCATCGACGACACACGGCGACGTCCCCGCAACCAGCTGGGCAATCAGCGCCTGCTCCTGATAGTAGTGCGGGCCAAACCTCACGTTCTGCTCAGCTGTCCAGCGCTCCAGTTCGCCCCAGGGAATCGAGTCTGACTGCAACCCCGTGATGCCGACATTGACCCGTTCCGCAATGGTCCGGCCGCACTGCTCGGCGAGAAACTCGAGCGGGTAACCGTACGACGTTTCCGTATCGACCATATGACACGGACGATCCGGATTCCGTAGCCAGCTCAGCAACTCGACGGGATCACGGAAAAACAGCATGTCGGAATCAAGAACCAGCCGCCATTCCCGCTCGCCCACATGGACATCCATCAGCTTCTTCAGATTCGGATAGACATCCCGACGGGCTCGCAGTTGAGGAAACGTGGCACGCGGCAAATGCAGATCGAGCAATTGTTCAGCAACAGCGCTCGATTTCACAGCAAGGCGAGGAAACGTCCGTCGGAGCGGCCGGACCACATCCTCCGTCAGGGTGCCATCGTCATGCAGAACAGGAATGATGTTCACCCGCCCGAACTTTGAGAGGCTCCAGGCACAGAACGCAGTCTGATGCCAGAATCGCCGTCCGGTCAGGAAATGAACTTCGAACGATTCCTGTCCCGGACGATCAAGACAGGGAAGTGACCGCGCCGCCCGCATCATCTCCCGATGATGAACATGGTCGACAACCGCATTCATCATTCCCCGACGAGCAGTCGCTTTCCAGGCTGCCTTGGGGCGATAATAAATATGATAGGCAATACGCCCGGGGCTGATGAATTCCATCGTTTTATAAATGCAGCGGACGCCTTAAGGACTTTCGCGACGACTCAGTCATAAGTCCGCAGCGCAGTTAGTCGGCCAGACACTTTCAGTGACACTGCCCATTCCCCAGGAACCTCAACTGCCTGTTCCCGATGATCAGCGCTCACTTGATTAACCGAGCACATTCAACCCGAGTGTTGCATTCTCCAAAGGTCAGACCGACCAGCGAGTTGACCGCAAGCTGCCTTCCACCGGAGATACGGAACCGGCCCCTGCCAAGGACGGATTCGGACCGCCGCTCGAAGCTTTCGGACGCCTACGGTCCAGGGTGCGATCGGAGCCCACGGTGAGATCCCGTGAATTCCAAGCGTCAGCACCCACGTGCGGTTCGACGCCTCCAGAAGCCTGGCATGATACTCCGCAGTGAGTCGGCCGGCCGGCATGATATGAGTGAGCGACAGCTCCGGAAAGTAGCCGATGTCACGGCCCAGTTTCAGGGCGGTGAGTACAATGTCGTTATCTTCTCCCGACGACAGGTTCGCGCCGGTCCGCCCAAGTGATCGACGAACTTGACTTCCCGTAACGGCGTCTCGCCATCCCTGCAACACGTCGAGCCGCGTACAGAGTCCGGCCCCGCAAGGTGCAAACGCCGGGTACCCTTCGCTGGCAAATCGGGACGCGTCCGCGATCAGAATGCTGGCTCCGTGGTCAGACAGTCCCAGTGGTCCGTGAATCGAAGTGAACCACGGCTCAACGGGACATTCAAACTCCGGCAACACTCGTCCTGCAAACGCGCCCACTCTCGGGTGGTCGGCCGCAATCCGTTGCGCACGACTTAGGTACTCCGCGTCGAAGATATTGTCATCGTCAACCCAGACAACAAGATTCCCTGCGGCATTCCTGATTCCACACAGCCGGGCATTGGTTAGGCCAAGGGTGTTTTCCCGGACGACTCTCCCGTGAGGATGCCAACTCAGATCGATGCAGTCAGCAAGCTGTTCGGCGGAGGCATTGTCGATGAGCAAAAACTCCCACTGCTCTCGCGCCAGTGTCTGCTTCTTCAGACCTTCAAGCGTGCGCTCCAGTCGGCCGCGATGCGGCGAGTGCGTGCAGAGGATGACAGTCAGTTCTGGCATCGCACTCGCCTGCCTGAATGATTCGCAATCGCCAACTCGTAGCCCTGCTCGTATTCCGCCAGGAGTTCGCCGGGGGAGTACGCTGTCAGCACGCGCTCGCGAGCCCTGGTCGCCAGCTGTTCCCGACAAGCACGGTCCCGAAAGAGCGTGACGATGGCGTCACTCATGCTCTTCGTTGAAAACGGATCAACAAGGCACCCGCTTCTGCCGTGGTCCAGCAGTTCCAGCATGCCGCCATTTTGGCTGCCGATCACCGCACATCCGGCCGCCATGGCTTCCAGGCAGACATAGCCGAAACTCTCCCACCGGCTTGGGAAAATGGCGACGTCCGCATTCCCAAACACCGCCGGCAGACTCGCAGGATCCACAGCGCCAGGACACTCAACCCGATCCCCGAAACGGGCAAGCTGGCGTCGAACCCAATCTGCAAAATCGCCGCGTCCGTCCGGCGCCCCGTGAGACCTCCCGACCAGTCGCACTCGCATTTCAGGCACTCGACGCAGGGCATCCGGAAGCGCTCTCACAAGCTCACAAATGCCCTTTCGGGCTTCAATCCGTCCCACAAACAGCAGTGTGTTCGTTGAGCGTTGAACCGGAAGCTCCAGCAGACGAGCGTCAGGGCGGAATGGCAAAGGAACGGCAAACTTCAAGCGCGTCGGCAGATTCCACTCCTTCTGCAAGACGTCCCAGATCGCGGTGCTCGGGGCAGAGACCTGGTCCGCCTCATAGGTCGCAATGGCCTCAGCATCGTCCTCAGCAGAGTACTGGGGCTGCCGCGGCAAAGGTCGCGGCCACGTCAGCCGGCGAAGTGCCCCCAGATGCCAGCGCGCCCGGGCAGCGAGTGGAAACTCAACGAAGTTAAGTCGATCCACCAGAAATCCCGGAGTATGCAACTTGACGACCAGCGGCAACTCTGGAAGGGCACGTCGAACAGGGATCGACTGCGCGAGATACTCCGGCGACTCAGCCACATCAAATGGTCGCACCAGGTGACGCGACTGAATGCTGCTCCCAAGCAGTTCAAGAAACTCCGGAACTGTGCGGCCACAACGATGGACGAGGGCTCCCCCTTCGTTCTGTGTTCCCTCCGATCCACGACCGGCCCCGGCGAACACTTCAACCTCATGGCCGCCCTCAACCAGCATCGGAATCACGTGGGTCAGGTACGTACCGATCCCCCCCCCGCCCGTCGCCGGAGGCAATTCCCAGGAGATAAACGCGATCCGCATGTTCAGTGATTACGCGGCAGGTTGCGTCTTCGATGCCGCCGCCTCACGAGAGTGAACCTGCCAGAGAAACGTAAACCACAGTTCGTCGAGCGTTTGAACCTGCTGGCGACCGTACAGAGAACGCAATGTCCAGTTCATGATCCGCCACACTGGCGCGGTCGCGCTCCAGAACCATGGCTGGCGGAACCGATGCCTGATCAGATCGAGCCGCAGGCGCGTATTCGCGAATGCCATCGAGAGCGGTATCCAGCGTGCGTCCAGTTCGCGACACAATCGATCATGCTCGCGGACAATCTTCAGCGCCCCAATGCTCGTCTTATTGTTCTCGGTCATCCGGTAAAAGCTCAGCGTCTCGCCCAGAAACTTCCATCGGGACGTTTCTCGCAGCAGCCGGCACCATAGTTCCAGATCCATCACAAAGTGCAGGTCTTCGCGCACAAGATCGCTCTGTCGATTCACACTCCGCCGGAAGAAGCAACTGGGCTGCGGGATCGGATTCCCGAACGGCATGTTCTCCAGCAGCGATGAATCCGGCTTGACCGTCAGCTCATGATCCCCGAACCCCATGCGGCAATTGCCAACAACAACGTCCGGCCGCGACTCGCTGCAGAACGCCTCCCCCACCGCCCGCAGCGCACCAGGCTCCAGCATGTCGTCCGAACACAGCCAGTTGAAAACCTCGCCCGTCGACCGCCGAAAGCCCTTGTTGATCGCGTCGCTCTGCCCGTGATCCTTCTCGCTCACCCAATAAGCCAGGTGCTTCTCGTACTTGCGAATGATGTCGACAGAACCATCAGTGCTGCCGCCATCGATAATCATGTACTCCAGCCGCGGATATCCCTGCGACAGGACGCTGTCGATCGTCTCTTCAAGATACTCCGCCTGGTTGTAGGACGGAGTCACAATGGTAATCGACGGGAGCTGCATTGAACTCAACGGGCAATCGTGCTTTCAGGCCGCACTTCGCGCACATGCGACATCCGCGGCGAGTCGAGCAGCCGCACATACAGTTCCTGGTATCGTTCCGCCTGCACCTTCAGCGCCAGTTCTTCTTTGGCCCGCTCGCGGCACATCAGCTGCATTCGTCTTCGAAGATCGTCATCCTCCAGCAGGCCGCGCATCGCAGCTGCCAGCTCGCCGGTGTCGCCCGCCACGGCCAGCGCTCCGGTTTCGCCAGGAATCACAACATCCGGCACGCCGCCCACGTCAAAACCGATCACCGGAGTTCCGCAACTCAGTGACTCCAGCACGGTGTTCGGAAGGTTGTCGGCCCGCGAAGCCATGATGAACAGGTCCGCCGCGGAATACACGAACGACAAAAAGCGGTCGTTCGATACGGTGGAAATCGTCCGCACCGGAAGCGGTAAATCGGCCCCCTCCACGTCCGACCCGCCGCCCACCGCCAGCAACCAGGTGTTCTCAAGGTCGCCCAGTTGGCGCAGTGCCTCAATCAACAGATCAAAACCCTTGCGGCGATTGCCAAGCCCCTCTGCAAGAAACAGAACCACCCGGGCCTCCGCAGGAATTCCCGTCAGCTCCCGGATCACCCGCGGATCGCGTGGCTGGAAAACGTCCGTTTCCAGCCCGTAAGGAATGTGCACCGCCTCAAACTGGCTGAACACCCGACTGGCCCGCGACTGTGCCGCCAGCCACCGGCTCGGGCACGCTATCGTCAGCCGGCCCGGTTCAATCCGACCGGTCGTGCGAGTTTTCCGCTCGAGAACCCGGGCGGACCGATCGTGAACCGAATTCGACTCGAGCTGTGGACAGCATCCGCACCCGGCCGAAAACCGTCCGCAGCCCGCATCAAAATGACACCCCCCCGTGAAGGGGTTCATGTCATGCAACGTCCAGACAACCGGGACCCGCCGCGTCAGCTCGGCCAGCGCCGAGAACTCGAACATTCCGGCAACCCAGTGAAGACTCACCACATCGGCCGACTCAATGCTCCGCAACACTGCATCGCCAAACGGACTTCCGTCGGTCGAGAATATCTCCAGCGAGCGAACGCCCAGCGGACGATGAGAGGCGGCGAACGCCCCCTGCCAGAATCGCCACAGCCGGCGGGGAATGCGCTGGGCTAGTGAATGATTGACAGGAAACACGCGGACGGACGGGTCCGAAGATCGCCGGTGCAGCACCAGCATCTCGGAGTCCACGCCAGCGTCGCGCAGTCCCAGGTGCAGACGGTAGGCCGAGCGGGCCGCGCCGCCGCCAATGTCCGATGCACTCAGATGCAGCACTTTCATGCGAATCGACGACGCCCGTCAGCGGCCCTGTTCACTTCCGGCACGGCTCAGCCTCAATGATGGACATCAGCGATTCCGCAAACCGCTGGCGATGCTGCAGGTAATCCACAGGCCGAGCACCCGGTCGTTCCACTGCGAATCGATCCAGAAGGGCTCTCAGCGCCTCCTCGTCATGCGGATCAAAGAACCAGCAGTTGTCGGCGATCTGCTCCCGGTGAACCGGCAGGTCAGACACGATCAGGAACTTGTCGAGGGCCTTGCACTCCTCGACAAGGGTGCTCCAGCCCTCAAACAGCGACGGCTGAACGACGACGTCAGCGTATTTGATCAACGCCAGCTGTTCATCCCGCGGAACCTGCCCCAGGTAGCGAACTCGATCGGCGACACCCAGTTCGTCGATCGGCCGCTCCAGCGACGGCAGGCCCCTGAAGCTAGTTTTTCGATCGGGCCAATCCACTTGGAACAAATTACTGTTGCAAGTCGACGGTGCCTCGCACGATCCTTGGTTTGCCGACCGGCTGTGTAACGCCGACTGGCTGTGTAACTTCGGGGACGTATTCGGGCCACTACGTAGATGAGCAACTCATTCGATGAAGACCGAGCGCAAGTTCTAGCAATCGCTGTGCTCGTAGCAGTCTTGGTGGTCACATTGTATGTGTTCTTGGCCCCGCCGGCCGCTTCGCTAGTCGCTCCGCCGACATTCAATGAATAGCGAATCGGGCTTGTAGACCGTTCCGTCTGGTTCCGTGTCCAAACAGTTGAGGTTCCAGTCGCCCCAGTAACTAGTATGTGCCTCCCGACGAACAATCTGCCTGAACCCAGCAATTCGCAAGAGTCGCGACAAACCGACTTCGTCATACATCCACTTATGGTTCTCGCCCGTCTCGCGAAATCTTGCCTCAGCAATCGCAGAGATAGGAATTCCAGCGAGCATTGCGCTCGCCCTCGTACGCAGACGCCAAAGCAGTGCTTTTGCCCGTCCACGCGGCCCCAGTCGAGCGGGTCTCGTCAGTTCTGACCTCGAACGGCGAGTTTCAGCTCGCTCAATGATCCGACGTGCCTCAGTCCCCAGTCGCGAAATGACGAAATTCGAGTTAGGGAGATCTGGTCGATCAAGAAAGCTCGCCATTTCGCCACCCGGGCGAGCTCGCACCACCTGGTCGTAGAGTTCGAGAATCATCCACTCGTGATTCGATTCATCCGTGCTCACTCTTGCCCGCACCGCATTCAGCTCCTCCAGATACTGCCGTGCAATTCCCTCCAAGTCCGGAACTGCGACTCGAAGAAACCCCTCACTCCTCACAACGCGATGACATTCGGAGAGAAACGCCTCTCCGCCATCCCGTGAAAAATGCTCAAGTACATGCGAGCTATAAACGCAGTCAAATTCTCCGTCGCGAAATGGAAGACGAGTCCGCAGATCATGAGCCATGACACGTTGACTTGCGACAAAGTCAACGTTGACCCACTCTGTCCCTGGCCTGTCGACTGCAAGCCTGCTCCCGCACCCCAAATTTAGACACCGCACTGAAGGCTCCGCCACAAACTGGCTCTTTGCGACACTAAGGCGTGCACTTGATGGCTATGCGCCCAGTGTAATCAATGCGATTCAATAGAATTGGAATTCCGTGCTCGTAAAAGTACTCGTCCACAGCCTTTCTTGCGCCCATCCAGTGACCGTAGTCATCGATTATGAGAACTCCGCCACTCTCGAGTCGTGGGAAGAGATGGACAAGCTCATGCTTCGTCGACTCGTACCAATCGGTGTCGAGGCGAAGAATTGCAATCCGCTCAGGAGCCGATGAAGGAATCGTATCCTCCACCTTGCCCTTAATGATGTTAATTGAACGTTCGGGGTAGCCAATCTGACGCAGATTTTGAAGCACATCTGCCTCAGGGCAGTATGCCCAGTTGTGGCTAGTATTCTTGTCTTCGGATTCAAGCAGACCTGCCGCCGCCTCGCCTTCGAGATTCGTGTCAACCGCAGATGGCTCTGACATTCCGTCAAACGTGTCAAACAAGTGCAGCATGCGCTCATTGTCTAGTCGCATCAACTCGATCGCGACCGCCATCATGCTTCCCCCCTTCCACACTCCGCACTCGACGATATCTCCACGAATGCCAGCTCCGACCACATAGCGAACTGCATTACAAAGCGATGCGATACGCTCAGCGCTCGTCATGGTGAATGGGCGAACACGCTGAATAACCTGAATGGTCTCTGAGTCAAAGTCGGGCGGCAAACCACTTGGAAGCCCAGTTGCCTTCTGCAATGGCTTCTCCTTCCACCGAACCTCGATTCCCAGGGCGTTGCACGCCGACTTGATAGACTTCTTCAGAATGGCGGCCATGGGAAACACTTTGGTTGACGGAATAAGGGAGGCGACTTGCTTACCGGCCCGATGCGGCCAAATCTGCGACTGGCACAGGATGCGGATTGGCGGAAGAGAATTTTTCGGTCGGCTGCCAAAGAGTCCCATGCATTGGCGCGACGAATTCGTTGACTGCCGCCGCACGCTTCTGGATCACGGCAACCATTGGATATATGTGTAGAGAGTGAATTCGCTTTTGCAATTCAGTCGGCGCGAAGCTTAGGCGGCGCTCAAGATCGTCGGGATTTGCTCGCATTTCATCGATCTCATGCATCAGCATTGACAATCTCGCAATCATCTCCGCGAAGGACGTGGCACCCTGAATGTCCTCACACAGATACACGCCCCCGGGTGATATGTGCGGAAGAATTCCTTTCAGGGTCGTGGCTTGATGCGCAGGGTCGTGGCTTCCATCATCAATAACAATGTCAAATGGCTGCGTTGTTTCCCTCAGCGATTCCCAGAATGAATCCGCCCCTTGATCACCGATGACAATCTCGACGCCGTCCCGTTGATAAGCAGAACATGACGGCTCTATGTCGACACCCGTTATATGTACGTTCGGGCCAAAGTAGTTGCGCCAGAGATCGAGGCTTCCACCACTGTAGACACCGATCTCAAGAATTCGGGCATTCGTCCCCACGAATCGCGACATGAAGGTGTCGTAAATCTCAAAATAATGCCGCCACTTCCACACTCCGTGTCCGCTCACGTGTCGGTCGAACAGTTCCTCCAGCCGTGTTCCTTGCGACTTGGCTGGAGCTATTGGCAGTGGCCCCAGCTCCGCAAATCGTGAGTCGATTCGTTGGAAAGGGATCGAATGCCCGACGCCCGGTCGAATAAGTCTGCGAATCGGTGCTAGAAAAGATCGAAGCGAAGGCACTTTGTGTTCCTGGCGAAGTGAGGCCGATTTCTGAACAGGTGGCGTGAAGTCTCTCAGCGAAGTTGTGCCAACGCACTACTCAACCGGTGTGACTCCAAGATGCGCCGAAGTAGACGTTGCCGACGTCTGTGCGAGGATCTTGCCCAGACGCGTATACGTTTCCAGGTGTTGACGTAAACTCAACACAGTCCTCCAGCATGTCAACGAGTTCGCCGCAATCGTCAAAATAGATGTCGAGGGAGTATCTGCCTTGCACGAGCGGCGGTGCCTTTAATGTGCATTGGATGGTCCCTCCACCGGTCTGAGTCTGAAGCGGAACCCCACACATGTAGGTATTAATGCCACCCACAGGGTCGCCTGCCAGGCTTTTTATAACTACTCCTAGCGCTGGACGCGTGATTCTACGGTCGGCGGTAGACCTATACGTTACCTCGGCGACAATATCGCATCCTTGCTGGAATTCGGTTGCGTCGTTTCCTTCTTGATTCAGCAGGCGGATGCTTTGGATGCATGGCGACTTGCTGATCGCCCGAGTGGCGCTCAAGTCTCGACTAGCAGTCTGGTCGCGCTTCGCCGATAGATACTCGTTCATCACCTCTTCAATCGGGCCGCGATACATCACCCGGCCCCTTTGGAGCAGAATGCCGCTGTCGCACAGCGCCCGCACCGCCGAAATATTGTGGCTCACAAACAGCACCGTCCGCCCGCCCTGGGCCACGTCCTTCATCTTCCCCAGGCACTTCTTCTGAAACTCCGCATCACCCACCGCCAGCACTTCATCGATGATCAGAATCTCCGGCTCCAGATGCGCCGCCACCGCAAACGCCAGACGCACCGTCATCCCGCTCGAATAGCGCTTGATCGGCGTATCGAGAAACTTCTCCACCCCCGAAAACTCCACGATCTCATCAAACTTCCGGTCCACCTCCCGCTTCGTCATCCCCAGAATCGTGCCGTTCAGATACACGTTCTCCCGCCCCGTCAGCTCCGGGTGGAACCCCGTCCCCACCTCCAGCAGGCTCGACACCCGCCCCCGCAGCACGGCCCGCCCCGCCGTCGGATCGGTGATCCGGCTGAGCAGCTTCAGCAGCGTGCTTTTCCCTGCCCCGTTGCGGCCAATGATCCCCACCACCTCCCCCTCGGCGATCTCAAAGGAAACATCCTTCAGCGCCCAGTAGGTGTCGGCCGAGTTGTCGTCGGCCGAGTAGGTGTTGAGCCGGCGGAGACGGCGGAAGTTCTCGAGCGGGGACTTCAGCAGGCCAATGGCAGCGCCCGTCAGCGTGGCCGACCGGTCGCGCTTGAGGCCAATGCGGTAGGCCTTGGAAAGACCTTCGGCAGTAATGATGGGACGGGACATAAGGCAAAGTCAGGCCGGCGAAATCAGGTCACATCGGCCAGCAGCCGTTCCCGGCTGCGGAAGTAGCGGATGCCCGTAAACAGCGTCAGGCAGGCGGTGACGGTTCCCAGCGCGATCCAGCTGTAGGGCATCGGGCGCGTGCCGAGGAACGCCGAGCGGAAGCCTTCCAGCACGCCGACCATCGGGTTCAGGGCGTAAATCGTCTGCGGCCAGATCGTCACGCCGGCCAGCGTCATCGTCTCCGGAATCTTCGAGGTCGGATAGATCACCGGGTTCGCATACAACATCAGCTGAATCAAAAATCCGAGAGCATGCGTCACGTCGCGGTACTGCACGGCCAGCGTCGTCAGCCACAGGCCCAGCCCAAGGGCGGTCACCATCATCAGGACAACCAGGTACGGAACCATCAGCACGCCCCAGTTCGGCGTGATGCCCATGAACAGCAGCACGCCGACCGTCATCACCAGCGCGATGGCGAAGTCGAACAGCTTCGCCCCCACGTCCGTCATCGGCAGCACGATGCGGGGGAAATAGACCTTGGAAATCATCGAGGCGTACGAAACGAGACTGTTCGACGACCCCGACAGGGCATTGGAGAAGTAAGTCCACGGGACCAGGGCGACAAGGCTGAAGGCGGCGTACGGAACGCCGTCGGAGTCGATCTGGGCGAGCCGACCGAAAATGACCGTGAACATCAGCATCTGGAACAGCGGCTGGATAATGGCCCAGCCGAGCCCCACGGCGCTCTGCGCGTAGCGGACGCGAACCGTCCGCCACGTCAGCAGCCACAGGAGGTCCCGGTAGTGGTAGATCTCGCGCAGGTCGGCCTTGCTCCAGCCGCGGCGCGGCCCGAGGACGACCTCGTACTGGGGGGCGGTCACGGGGGCCGCCGCATTGCCCGGAGGCGGAACGGCTGGCCTGGCGGAAACCGGATCGAGAAGGGCTTCAGACATCTGCGAGGGATCAGCGGCGTCAGGACGAGGGTCGGCGCGCACTTCGTTCCTGTGGGTGACATGCCCGCCATGCCACACAACGTTTTGCCGGAATTCAACTTACTGCAAATCTCAAACACCTGGGCGAGAACGCCCGGGTCTTCCCAAGACTTTACGGCTGCCCGCGAGCACGGTCAATTTTTGGACGGACCGCCGCCGGGGTTCCGGGCGGGCGCGCGTCAAAATCTCCCGGTGATGCGGGCCAGCGCAGTCACGGCAGAGACGCGCCTCACCGCCACCCGAATTTCTCAGGCCGCCGCCAGAATTGCGTTGACTTTGCGAAACAGCGCGCCTGCGAGCCGGCTCACGCCCCCTCGCCCGCCAGCGCCTTGGGTCCCGCCAGCGACCGCTCTTCGGCAATGAAATAGCTGTAATCCCGCAGCGGCAGAAAGCCCCCGTTCTCGCGGCCTTTGAGGATCATCAGCGAAAACCCGAAGAACAGCCCGGCCAGCATCAGGAGCGCAATGACCAATAGCCCCGCGGCGCTCGTGGCCCAGCCTTCCACTGCGAGATTGGTGAACAGCCGGATCCAGATCACCAGTCCCAGAACGGCGATCCCCAGCACCGCTAGGAGGGAGGTGATGGTCAACAGCCGCACGCCCACCCGGTCGCAGAACACCGCCACCGCGCTGAGCCCGTGCGTCACCAGCGACAGCAGATTCATCTTCGACTGGCCATCCAGCCGCGTGCCGCGAATCGAGGGGAGGACCGTAAACGGAATCCGCGAGCGGACGACCGCGGCGGCGTAGTGGTTCCACAGATCGGCCGAGGCCACCAGCCGAATGAGGTCCCGCCGGGGCAGAACGCTGAAGTTCCCGAAGTTGACGTTCATCCCCACCAGCACGCGGAAAATCAGCCGGTAGAGCCGGTAGCCCACGCGGAAGGCCCGGCCTTCCGACCGCTTGGCCCGCCCCGCGAACACCATTGCAGGCTCGGGGCCAGACCGGCTGGCCTCCAGCAGCCGCACCAGGTCGTCCGGCGCGTCTTCGCCGTCGCCATCCATGACGGCGACAAACGGCGCGCTGCGGTGCGCTTCGGCCCAGGCCAGCCCGACGGCCAGCGCCCGCTGGTGCCCCAGGTTCATGCGGAGGGCGACAATCGTGACGGCCGAGAGCGCCCGGAACGCGCCGGTTCCAAAACCTGCGGGGGGCGACGTGGCCGACCCGTCGTCGATGAATGCCACTTCGCCCGTCAGTCCCGCCCGGCCCAGGGAGGCCTCCAGCGCCGGAAGCAGCGCCGCGGCGGAGGCCCAGTCGTTGTACAGCGGAATCAGGATCAGGACGTCCATGTCAAACCGCATCCATGTCAAACCGCAGCTCGTCCACTCACGGGGCGGAAGACCGACGCGACTGGAGCGCCGCCAGGTCGCTGTTGACCATCATCTCGACGAGCTTGACGAGATCGGTGGTTGGCTGCCATCCCAAAACGTGCCGGGCCTTGGAAGCGTCACCGACCAGCGCCTGCACATCGGCCGCGCGGTACTGGGCCGCATCGCTCTGAACGTGATCCTGCCAGCGGAGTCCGACCGAACTGAAGGCGTATTCCAGAAACTCCCGCACCGTCGCGAGCCGCCCCGTCGCAATCACAAAGTCGTCGGGAACGTCGTGCTGCAGCATCCGCCACATCGCTTCGACGTAATCCCCCGCAAAGCCCCAGTCGCGGGCCGAATCGATGTTGCCCAGCTTCAGCGTTTCTCGGCTCCCCAGTTTGATGCGGGCGACGGCGCGGGTGATCTTGCGGGTGACGAACGACTCGCCGCGGCGGGGGGATTCGTGGTTGTAGCACAGGGCGTTGACCGCAAACATCTGGAACGCCTGCCGGTAGACGCGCACCATGTCGACTGCAAACGCCTTGGCGACGCCATACGGCGTCGCCGGTCGAAATGGGGTCTGTTCGTTCTGCGGAGACTCCACTGGATTGCCGAACACTTCGCTGCTTCCCACATGCAACAGCCGCGGCGGCCGGGGGCGGTCCCGCACGATCTCCAGCAGCCGCAAAGTGCCCATGGCTGTGAATTCACAGGTCGATTCCGGGATCTCGAAGCTGACCCCCACGTGGGTTTGCCCCGCCAGATGATACACCTCATCGGGCGCGACCTTCAGCAGGATCCGGCGCAGCGTTGTGGCGTCCTGCATGTCGGCGTAATGCAGGAACAGCCGGCTGCCGTAAATCGCCCCATCGAGCGTCAGATGATCGATGCGCGGACGCTCGGTCCGGCTGGCCCGCCGCACGATGCCATGCACCGTGTAGCCTTTGGACAGCAGGAGTTCCGTCAGGTACGAGCCATCCTGGCCGGTGATCCCCGTAATGAGTGCAGTCGACATCAGTGAACAGGCCCCGCCATCAAGGTCGTCCGGCGGGAATCAGGGGTGGAACTCGTAGTCGTCGTGTCCGTGGCAACGGGCAGGGACCTGAGCAGGTCGGCGAACCGGCCCACCTGCGTGCGGCGGGAGGCGTGTTCGGTCACGAACCGGTAGGCCCGCTCGGGAAGCGAGGGATCCTCCGTCTGCCGGAGCGCCTGAATCGCCGCCACGAGTTCGGCCGCCAGATTCTCACTGGCCGGATCGCAGACGCACCCGAAGCGGTTGCCGGTGATCATTTCGCCCAGTTCCGAGTTCGGCGGCGCGATGGCCAGCACCGCGCAGCCCGCCGCCAGCACGCCATACACTTTGCTGGGCATCAGGCACGAAATCACCCCCGGCTTGACCGACACAATCTGAACGTCCGCCGCGCTCAGACTTTGCGACAGCAAGGCCTTCGGCTGATACGGCAGGAAGCGGACGTTCGTCAGCCCGCGCTCGCGCGCTGCGCGCTCCAGCGGCTCCTTCTGGACGCCCCCTCCCAGGAAATAGAACACGACCTGCGGGTCGGACGACAGAGTCGCCGCGGCATCCAGAATCGGCTCTAGCAGGTGCGGCACCCCCATGTTGCCCGAATACATGACGACGAACCGCCCATCCAGGCCATGTTCGCGGCGGAAGGCGTTGTTCGTCTTCACGGGGAACAGGTTCGTCACGTCCGACCAGTTGGGAATGATCTCGATCCGCCCAGGCGCGACGCCGTTCTCGACACATCGCTCCTGCATGTCGCGGCTGAGCACCACCACCCGGTCGGCCGCCGCGTACGCGCCGAACAGCTTGCGGCGCAGCCCGCGAATGAGCGTCCCCTCGCGCGCCTTCCCGCAGGCCACGGCGATATCGGGGTAGATGTCCTGCAGATAGGCCACAAACTGACAGCCATGCCGCTTCTGCAGTCGCCGCCCGAGGAACCCGAGAAAGAACGGGTCGGTCTCGGTTACAACGACATCCGGCCGCGGCACCCGGCCCGACATCCGCCACGCTGCCAGCGTGAAGCTCACCAGGTTCAGCAGCTTGCCGAGCATCGAGCGCTTGTTGAACGTGAGGTGCCGCGCGCGATGAATGGCGACGCCCCGGTGCGTGGTCGCCGCCGCGTCGACCGACTCACCCTGAATCGAGACGTGATTGGGCTGGCCGCACAGCACATGCACGTCAAATTCGCCCGTCGCGGCGAGGTCTTCGCACAGCTCAGTCAACAACTGCCCCGTGGCCTCCGTGTCGGGCCAGTAGGAGCGATTGATCATCAGCACGCGCCTGCGCGGCGGGTCCGCCGCGTCCGCCGTCCGCTGGGGATCGAGCATCGCAGACGTCATCGCGCGCTGATCATCCCGTGACTGCGTCCCGTCCCCCCCGTCCGTCCCGCCGGACGCAGCAGCGATGCCGCCTTGCCCTCCGAACGCTCCAGCCGGGAATTGAGGTTCTTCCGGTACGCTTTCAGATCGGCGAACGCGACCAACTGCTGGATGTCGTCCACCGGCACATACACCAGGGCGCCATTCCGCCAGTCCGGCGTCTCGCCGTCGTCCACTCCGGTTCCCTGCAGAAACGCCTTCGTGCCGATCCGCTTTTCCGACACTCCCGAAATCAGGATCAGGTCGTCGACATCGCTGAACAGCGTGATGGCGACGATCTTCCCTGCCAGTTCAGCCGTGTCGGATGCGGCGCTGAAGGCTCCGCCTGAAACCGTGGAAGTCGTCGGCCCGTCCTGGGCCCGGCCCAGCACACAGGTCATCACCGCCAGGGCAAAGATCAACAGCCAGTGGGGTCGCGTCATGTTGCATCCCGATCGAAAATCTGATGGCCGGCAAGATAAACGCGGGCGACCTGGAAGTCGCGGTCGAGCACCACCAGATCAGCCCGTTTTCCCGGTTCAAGGCTCCCGATTTCCCCCTCCAGCCCCAGAATGCGGGCCGGCGTGAGCGTCGCCATGCGAATCGCCTCGACCAGTCCCGCCTCGGGCACCAGTTCCAGAAACGTCCGGACGCAGGCGTCCATGCCCATGACGCCCGACGCGAGGGCCGTGCCGTCCATGGTGACCCCCACGCCGTCAAACCGGCGGATGCGTTCGCCATGTTCCGGCGGCCCGAAAATGTATTCGCCATCGGGACAGTCGACCGCCCGCATGGCGTCCGTCACCAGCGCCAGCCGGTCCGGCCCTTTGGCCTTGTACGCCAGCCGCAGGAGAGCGGAATCGAGGTGTTTGCCGTCGGCAATCACTTCGGTCGTCAGTTCATCAAAGAACAGCGTCGCCTCCAGCAGTCCGCCCCGCATCGGGAACAGCTGCGTCTGCCGCAGTTTGGCCCGGTCCGACATGGCGCAGAACAGATGGTCAATGTGCCTCACCCCCCACGTCAGGCTCTCCGCCACCTGCCCGAAAGTGGCATGCGAATGCCCCGCGTTGAGCCGGATGCCGCGCGCCGCACAGGCCCGGGCGAAGACTTCCGCCCCGGGCAGTTCCGGGGCGACGGTTGCGGTCGAGAAGATGTCGGCGAATTCGAGATAGTGCTGGAACTCCGATTCTTCCGGAGCGCGGATCGGCGCGCCGGGATGCACGCCGCGGGCATTGGCGGCGAAGTACGGCCCGTAAAAATGGGCCCCCAGCACTCTTGCGCCCCCGGTGTCGCGCTGCGTGGCCGCGCGGCATTCCCGCAGGAACCGCAGAATGTACGGGTCATCCGCCGCCGTGCTCGTCGCGGCCAGACTGGTGGTGCCATGCCGGGCATGGCAGCGGCAGACCGCATCAAACGCCTCGGCCGTGCCGTCCATAAAGTCGTGCCCGGCCCCGCCGTGAACATGCAGATCGATGAACCCGGGGACGAGGTAGCCGCCATCAAGGTCAACCACCTCGTGACCGCCCCCGGCCGGAGCCTCGGGCGAGAACTCCGCAATCCGGCCGTCACGAACATCCAGGGCCAGCCCTGTCGCCAGCTGGCCTGGCAACACGAACGTCCCGTTGAAGAATTTCACGAGGAAGCAGCCTGCGGGAGAAGTGGAGCAAACCGACGGGCGTCATGCGTTCGCATGACCGGCGGAATGGTATCACCCCCGTTTCACGTCCTCCAGATCGGCGTCCACCATCATCTTCACCAGCCCCTCGAACTTCACCTTCGGCTCCCAGCCCAGGTTGGCTTTCGCCTTGGCCGGGTTCCCCAGCAGCAGATCGACTTCCGCCGGCCGGAAATACGCAGGGTCGATCTTGATCAGAACCTTGCCGTCCGGCCCCAGCGCGTGCTCCTCTTCGCCCGACCCCTTCCAGGTGATCGGCAGACCGGCATGGGCAAACGCCAGTTCGCAGAATTCACGAACCGTATGCGTTTCATTCGTGGCGACGACATAGTCGTCCGGCTCATCCGCCTGCAGCATCAGCCACATCGCTTCGACATAGTCGCCCGCGAAGCCCCAGTCGCGCTTGGCGTCGATGTTGCCCAGGTACAGGCAGTCCTGCTTGCCGTGCTTGATGGCCGCCACCGCGCGGGTGACCTTGCGAGTCACAAACGTTTCACCCCGGCGGGGCGACTCGTGGTTAAACAGAATGCCGTTCACCGCGAACATGTCGTACGACTCGCGGTAGTTCTTGGTGATGTAAAAGGCGTATGCCTTCGCGCAGGCGTAGGGACTGCGGGGGTAGAAGGGTGTTTCCTCGGTCTGCGGCGACTCGACCACCTTGCCATACAACTCTGACGACGACGCCTGGTAGAACCGGGCGTCCAGGTCGAGGTCCCGCATCGCTTCCAGCAGCCGCACCGCGCCCAGGCCCGTCACTTCGCCGGTGTATTCCGGAACCTCGAACGACACCTTCACATGCGACTGCGCGCCGAGGTTGTAGATCTCGTCCGGACGCACCGTCTTCAGCAGGCGGTTCATGGAAGAGGAGTCATTCAAATCGCCGTACTGCAGGTGCAGTCGCACGTCCGTCTCATGCGGGTCCTGGTAGATGTGGTCAATCCGGGCCGTATTGAACGAGCTGGACCGGCGGATCACCCCCCACACCTCATAGCCTTTCCCCAGCAGCAGCTCGGCGAGGTAGGAGCCATCCTGCCCGGTGATGCCGGTGATGAGAGCCTTCTTGCCATTTTTCGGGGGCAGCTTCGGTCGCATGATGGGTTCGCTTTGCAGTGGAATTAGTTCCCGGGAGCAACGCTCCTGCGGGATCATGGTCGCAGTTCAATTCAAACGGGCGCAGGCCCCACAGCATCGGGCTGCCGGCCACAATTCGCAGCCAAATTCCCCCCGTCGCCGCAGGGTTCTTTGGTGACGCGCCGCCACACGGCGCTCTAACCGTTTATTCCGGCAGAAAGTGAGCTTTCAGCTCGTCAATCACGGCATTCGACATGGGCGTCGCCGTGCCGATCCGCCGCGAAAAAATGAGCGCCTCCGCCGTGGCTTCCAGAACCTCCAGGCGATCAAACGCATCGAGGATGCTCGTGCCGACGATCAGCACGCCGTCGTTCTCCAGAATCGCCGCAGGCTGGCGCGGTGAAATGGCCTCCGCCACCCGCGCCACATCAACGTATGGCTGACCAAACGGGATGCGCTGGACATCCCGCAGCACGATGTAGCTCTCCGGAATCGTCCGGCTCGCGAACTCGACTCCCGTAATGCTGAACGCAGTGGCGTGCACCGGATGCGCAAATCCGATCGCCGCCACGCCCGGATGCCGGTCGTAAATCGCCTGGTGGCACGGCGTGGCCCGGCTGGGCTCTTTCCCCGTCTGCCGGCAGCCCGCTTCGATCCGGACCAGATCCTCCGGGTGCAGCCGATAGCGGTCGTGATGGGCCGGCGTAATCAGAAAGCTCTCCGGCGACAGGCGGACCGAAAAGCTGCCTTCAGTGCTGATCAAAAGCCGCTGCTGGCAACCACGCCGGACAAACTCGCACAGACTCCGCCGCAGCTCTTTCTCCGTGCTCGAGGGGGCGGGCGGAGTCGCCTCCGGCAACGCCGTGCGGCCGCGGCCGACCGCCTCCAGTTGCGAGTGCGATAGGGGCCGGGCGGGGCCCAGCGTGGTCGCCCGAATCGCCGTCTGGGCCGCGAACTCCAGCGCCTCAAAACGCTGGAACGCCTCCGTCAACCCCGCGCCCGCCACCACGACGCCGTGGTTCTCCAGAATGACGGCGTTGAAGCCCTGCTCAAATTCGCGGGCAATATTGTCCCCCAGGGTCGCGCTCCCCGGCAGCGCATAAGGAGCGATGCCGACCTCGCCGCAAACCGACCACGACTGCGGAAACAGGCGGGTTTCCGGTGCGGTCCGCGTCATGCTGAAGGCGACCAGCGCCGCAGGATGAGCGTGAACCACCGAGGCCACATCCGGCCGCGCCCGGTAAATCGCCAGATGAAACGGCAGTTCCGACGACGCCCGGTGCAGCCCGGTCTGTGTGCCGTCGGGCCGCACCTGCACAATGTCGTCCCGCCGCAGCGCCCCCTTGTCGACTCGCGCCGGCGTAATCCACACATCCCCCGCTTCATCCCGGATCGACACGTTCCCGCCGGAGGTCGTCGTCATGCGGTGACGATAGATCCGGTCCATGATCTCAAGGATCTGATCCCGGGGATGAGCGTAGGCGCTGGTCATGAGGCACAGATCCTGAGGGACGGTTCACGAGGCACACCGATCGCCGCGCGCCGGTTCCGTCCGGATGGCCGCTCAGTGCGATCGCAACTGCGACTGGTGAGTTCGGTACCAGTCATAAGTGCTCTGGATCCCGTCGGCCAGCGACATCCGGTGCCGCCAGCCCAGGTGGTGCAGCCGCGACACATCGAGAAGCTTTCGCGGCGTCCCGTCCGGCCGGGAGGCGTCAAACTCGAGCGTCGCGGCGGGATGAACGACATCGCGCACCGTTTCCGCCAGTTCCCGGATCGTCACGTCAACGCCGGTTCCGATGTTGATCGTTCCCGGCTCGTCGTACCGCTCCATCAGAAACAGACACGCGTCCGCCAGGTCGTCGACATAAAGAAACTCCCGCCGCGGCGTCCCCGAGCCCCAGATCGTCACCGATCCGGCGCCCGCCTGGCGCGCCTCATCGAATCGCCGCAAGAGGGCCGGCAGCACATGCGACTGTTCGGGATGGAAGTTGTCGTGGGGGCCGTACAGATTGGTCGGCATCGCCGAAATGAACCGGCAGCCATACTGCCGGCGATAGGCGTCGCAGCTCATCAGCCCGGAGATCTTGGCGATCGCGTAGGCATCGTTCGTTTTCTCCAGCGGCCCTGTCAGCAGGTACTCTTCCTTGATCGGCTGCGGGCAATCGCGCGGATAGATGCAGGAGCTGCCCAGATACAACAGCTTCGACACCCCCGTCCGCCAGGCCGCCCGCAGCACCGTGGCGTGCATCATCAGGTTGTCGTACAGGAAGTCGGCCGGCTGCGTGGAATTGGCCCAGATGCCCCCCACCTTCCCGGCGACATGAAACACGAACTCAGGACGGTGCTCGTCAAACCAGCGATCCACCGCGTGGGGATCGCGCAGGTCGACCCCCTTGCGGTCGGCGGTCAGCACCTGTTCAAACCCGGCCGACTCCAGCCGCCGCACAATGGCCGAACCGACCAGGCCGCGGTGGCCCGTCACCAGAATTCGGGAACCGGAAGTGAGGCGTGTCTCAGCCATCGAATTTGACAGGTCCAAAAAACGGCATCGGCGCGCACTCCGTTCTCATGGGTGACGACAGGCCCCCCGCACGCTCGTCCCAGGAGAGTCCGAGCGCCGGACCGGCGGCCCGCCAGGGCAATCGCGCTGCCGAGGCTATCGCGCCTCTGGGCAGACCTCAACCAGCCTCCACGGGCCGGTGCGGAGTTGATTGTGGCGATTCGGCAACGTCCGGCACGACCGGCCTCATCATGGTAACCGCCGCCAGACGGGTGAAGAGCCTCCTCCCCCTCTCTCCCCCGGGCTTCAGCCCGCAATCCCGCCAAAGAACACGCGCGTCGCCGTGTCCCTCAGAATCGCCTGGCGATCGGCCGCCGTCAGAAAGTCGAGGCCCTCCTGAATCAGTTCCAGCGAGGCGGCGTAATTGTTCCCGCCCCCCAGCTGATACGGACAGTCGCTCCCCCACATCAGCCGCTGGGGGCCGAACGCCTCGAACACCCTGCGGATCAGCGGAACCAGGTCGCGGTAGGGAGGCCGCTTCTGCCCCAGAAAATAGAACGCCGACACCTTGACGTGCACCTTCGGCTGCCGGGCCAGGCCGAGCAGCCGCTGCACATCCGGCTCAGGGAAATCGCCGTTCATCCCGACCCGCGCCAGGTGATCGACCACGACCGTGGTGTCGGGAAACCGGTTCGAGAGCTCCACCACCTGCTCGATGTCCTCCGGGCCGATCAACGGACAGATTGCCAGCCCTTCCCGTGCGGCGGTCTCCCACATCGAGCGGATCCCCGGGCTGTCGATCCAGCGGTCGGCCCCCCCTTCGCCCGGACGGATCCGGAAGCCCCGAAACCCCTGCGCTTTCAGCCGCCGCATTTCTTCCCCCGGTCCCGGCAGTTCCGCCGCGATGCACGCCACTCCGGAAAAGACGCCCGGATGGGCCGCGATGACATCCGCCAGATACCGGTTGTCGACGCCGAAATACGGTTTGTGCTGGATCAGCACCACGCGGGACACCCCCAGCGGCCGCGCGATCGCCAGCAGCTCCGCGTCCGTGAACGTCGGCGGAATCAGGGTCGACGCCGGCTTGTTGCCGGCCAGCGGATACCGCGCCACATCGCTCGACCAGACATGGGAATGTGCGTCGACGAAACCGGCGTCGGGCATGGGATCAGCAGCTTTCAGATCAGCGGCTTTCAAGACCGGGACCGACAGGGCTGCGGCCGTGGCGGCCAGCAGCGAACGGCGGGACAGCAGGGGCGGGACCACGGGCGGCCTCCTGGGCCTTGCGACTTGAGTCAATCTCCCCGCGGCTGCCGCTCCTGGCAGAATGGCGTCGCCCGGGGTTGCTCTGGCCAGCATAACCGGTCAGGCCCTCAGAACCGATCGTGCGGGCGAAGATGAAGAAAAGGGTCGCTCGGAGTGTGCGGGCCACGACCGCAAATGCTTCGCGTGCGACCAAAACGGCTTGCGCACGTCTGCAAGCGGCCCGATTGTTCCGCCGATACCACAGATGACCTGTAGTCGGGTGCTGACGTATCCGCCGCGGTCTTCGGTTGTATGTGTCTGTCGGAAAAGGCGTCGAGCACCATGCCGCTCCCCACCCGCAATCTCGCCCGGTTCTGCACCTGGTCCTTCATGGCGTTCGCTGGAGTTGGCTGCAACAACGGCCAGCCCAAAATCGACTATTTCGGCGAGCCCCAGGGCGCGGTCTACAAAGCCAGCGCGACCGAGATCGACTATCCCATCGTCGAAACCTGCCCCAACGAAGACCTGCTCGTCTCGCACAAGCCGCACACCATCCGCGACCGCCAGCGGACGCAGGTCCGCGACATGTCGCTGGTCGAAACGATCCACATCGCGCTTCAGAACAGCGAAGTCATCCGGACCGCCGGCACCTTCCTGGCCCTGCAGAGCCCCCTGCTCAACAACCCCGAAAACGGCGTCCGCACCGTCTACGACCCCGCGATCCAGGAGTCGGGCGTGCTGTTCGGCGGCCGCGGCGTGGAAGCGGCGCTCGCTGATTTCGATGTTCAGTACAATTCCGTGCTGAATTTTTCCGGGAACCAGCAGTTCAACAACGCATTCGGGTTTCAGGACACCAACGCCGCGACGTTCGGCAACTCGCTGTCGAAAAACTTTGGCAACGGCGCCCAGATCCAGGTCTTCAACGAAATCAATTATCTGCGGTCCAACGCTCCCGGCGGCCTGTTCGGATCCAACTATTCCGGGTCGACTGGAGTGACCTACCGCCAGCCCCTGCTCGCCGGCGCCGGCACCGAATACACCCGCACCGCCGGCCCCATCGCCAACAGCTTCGGCGGCATCTCCGGCGTGTCGCAGGGTGTGCTCGTCGCCCGCATCAACAACGACCTGTCGATCGCCGATTTCGAGATCGCATCCCGAAACCTGATGCTCGATGTCGAGACCGCCTACTGGGACCTCTACTACGCCTACCGCGTGTTCGACACCGCGATCGTCCTCCGCAATTCATCGCTCGATGCCTGGCGCCTGACCAAGAAGCGCGCCGGACAGGTCGAGAACGTGCTCCCCGCCGACGAAGCCCAGGCCCGGAACACCTACTACGCCGCCCGCTCGATCGCCGAAACGTCCCAGTCCAACATCTTCACCGCCGAAACCCGCCTCCGCCGGCTGCTGGGCCTCCCCGTCAACGACGGCACCGTCATCCGCCCCATCGACGAACCGGTGACGGCCGAAGTCGTTCCCGACTGGACCGCCAGCCTCACCGAGGCCATGAACAAGCGGACCGAACTCCGCCGCCAGAAATGGACCATTAAAAGCCTCGAACTGCAGCTCGCCGCCGCCGAAAGCCTCACCCGGCCCCGCCTCGACGCCATCGGCGGATACCAGGTCAACGCCTTCGGCGAAAACCTGATCGACAATGGAAACAGCGGACCGTCGGGCGGCTATTTTTCGTCGCTGGGAAGCGCCGACCAGACTGGCTGGCAGGCCGGACTGCAGATGAACGTCCCGCTCGGCTTCCGCGCGGCCAACGCTCAGGTCCGCAACTTCGAACTCCGCGTCGCCCGCGCCCGAAAGTTCCTGGCCACCCAGGAACTCGAAATCGGCCACGAACTCGCGGTCGCCTTCCAGGAAGTCGACCGCACCTATCAGACCATGCGCTCCAACTACCTGCGCTTCATCGCGGCCGAAGAAGATGTCGCGGGTCGTGAACCACGGTTCCGGCTCGGCGAAGAACTGATCGACATCCTCCTGCGGGCCTACGAACGCCGCGCCCAGGCCGAACAGACCTACTACCAGAGCGTCACCGAGTACAACCAGGCGCTCGCCACCCTGCAGCTCCGCCGCGGAACGCTCCTGGAATACAACGGCGTGCACCTCTCAGAAGGCCCCTGGACGCCGGCCGCGTATGAAGACGCCGCCCGGCAGTACAAGGCCCGTTCCCACGCCCGGCCGGACGACTCGCTCTACCACGACCCGCCCGCCTTCGCGTCAGATCATCCGCTGACGGAAGTGCATTACGCGCCGCCGCAGACGCACCCTGTCCCCGCCCCCGCCGAGCACGAACTGGAACTTCCGGAACCGGTCCCGACCCCCGCCGGAGACCGGCCCCGAACCTCCGGCATCAGCGCCGGCGCTTTGGGTCACAAAGACTCCTAGCAGCCGCGAGTCGCACTCCCCGCCGGAAACCCCTCCGGCGGCAGGCGGCACAAGTCCATCACGCAAAACCACCGCGCAAGGCCGCCACGTTCGCCTACCGCGACACCCGTTCCGTCCGCGGTTCGAATTCCAGCCACACGCGTCCCCCGCGCACCGGCAGCGCATTCAGCCGCAGCCGGGCTCCGCCTACGGCGAGGTCGTCCACGGTCGAGGTCGTTCCGGCTTCCGCCGTCCACTCCCCCCACGCTTCCCGGAACGCGTCCACCAGCCGGTCCCCTCGCAGCGTCGGGTCCTGCGGCGCAAAGCCCGGAGCGAACTGCACCACTCCCGCAATCGCCGGATCGCGCGACCAGTCCATGCGCACGACGCGCCCCTGCTCGACCGATCCGTTCAGATCGACCGTTAGCCCCTGGGTCACCGCCAGCAGACCCTCAAAACAGGGTTGCCACCCGCCAGTCGTGTGCCGCGGCCGGCGCGAAACTGCCAGTCTCACCGCCGGCGCATGCAGTCGCAGTTCCAGGTGCCCCGCTTCCGGGTCGGCAGGCGCTCCCAGTTCCAGTTCGAATGGCTCCGGCAGCGACAGCACGGTCCGCAGTTCAAAATCCTGTTCCCCTTCCCCCACTCCGGGCGCGATCTCCCGCAGCAGGCTTTCCTCCGACAGCCGCAGCAATGGACTTCCCGGCAGATCACGCAAATCGAGCCGTGCATTGGGATCGTCGGCGAACATCGCCGCCACTGCCGAAAGGACCCCCGGAGCAATCCCGACCAGTGCGCCCGAGCTGTCTCCCTCCCGGATCGGAGCCGCCACAATCCGCGAGGGAAACGCCGCAGTCGCCCGCCCTGTCTCTGCCGGCGCCCTCTCCGCCTGCCGTTTCTCCGCCGCCCGGTCCACGGCCGGCCCTTCCACCGCCAGCCCCACCGTCACCGACACTCCTCCAGAGTCGGTGCGGATCCCTTCGGGAATCAGCCGCACCCGGGGGGGCGCCGTCGGCAGCGGCCACAGCAGCGACGCGACCGATTCCGGCGGCACCTGCACCAGCCGGCGCTCGATCCGTTCAATCAGCGGCGGAATCAGCTCCCGCACCGCCGCCTCCACGCGGTCCTTGGACCGATACATCCCGCCAACCACTCCCACCTTCACCAGCTCCGGCGTCAGCCCGGGGCCTGACGCCGTCGCCCACTCCGGCTCGGTCACGATCCAGTTGTCGTCTGGAATCGTGAACTCGATCTCCGGCTCGGTCAGCACCACTTTTCCGTCCCGGACGCGCGGCCGGGTGAAGACTTCCACCCACACCGGCCGCCAGCAGCCGAGCACCACATCAAACGGACCGCACCGGGCGCTGTAGCCCCCGCCGCTCAGCTCCCCGCCGCCGGAACGCAGCCGCAGGTTCTTCAGTCCCACCCGCACGACCAGCTGCTCGGCCGCGATCGCCTGAATGTCGGCCGCGTCCAGTTCGGCCGTCCACTGAATGTCGCGGATCGACGCCCGGATCGTCTCGCCGCCGTAGACGATCGACCGTTCAATGTCCCGCACCTCCCCCTGCAGACGCTCCTGCGGAATCGCGGCGGGCACCCCCCGGCCAAATTCCTGAAACGCCTCGTTCCCGATCCGGATGGCAACCGCCCGCTGAATGACGGCCGACGCCTGAAACGGCCGCTCGGGCAGCGCAGTGGCCGTGCGGATTTCGGCCACCCGGTCGGGCGACCAGTCCACATCGGCCGGATTGATCGACGCCGGATCCAGCAACCATTGCCGCACTTCGCTCCGGCCGAACGCCACCTGCCAGATGCCGTGTCCTTCCCCGCTCACCAGCGTGGAAAACACCGTGCGGCCCGCAGCGGCGGCCGCGGCGACGGCTTCCTGCATCCGCGCCGGCTCTACGATCCGGTCGGTCGCCCCATGAATGGCCCATAGCGGCAGCCCGGGCGGAATCCGCGCCGCCACGTCCGGCGCCGCCCCCCCCGAAACGCTCAGTGCGGCGGACCAGAACCCAGGCTCGCTCGCCGCGGCCAGCTGCCAGACGCCGTAGCCCCCCATCGACCACCCGGCCAGGACGCGCCGCGCAGGATCAATCCGAAATTCCCGCTCCACCTCCGCCAGCGCCCGCAAGGCCCGTCGTCCGTCCGGGTGGTCCGGAGACCACGCCGTGAGAATGCGCTCGTCCGTCTCGGCCACCTGCGGGAACACAATGATCGCGGGAAACTCCTGCGGCTGATGCTCCACCACCGCGCCCAGACCCACCGTCAACTGCTGGCGGCCGTCGCGCCCCCGTTCCCCCGCCCCATGCAGCGACAGAACCACAGGCCACGTCCGGTCGCCCGAATAGCCCGGCGGCACAAACACCACATACCGGTGCAGGCCGTCGTCATCTTCAAACTGGCGGTCCCGAAAGTCCGCCGTCGATACGCGCTCCGCCCCGTCCCCGCGCGGCAGATCCCCCCCGGCGGCTCCGTCCGCCCGGCTGCTGCCGGCGGCGATCACAAGCAGCAGGATCACCAGAACGCCGCGACGCATGGACAATTCAACCTCCGTGTGACGGAATACGGGAGACGCTATCGTCTGCGATCTGGCGGCGGTGTCGAGCTCGCCGCACATTCCGCAACTCTCCGATCATAGCCGCTCGCGGCGCTCCGCCTCATGTTGCATCGTTTGCCGCCGCTCCCCGCCCTCAAGGGAGGCTGGAAACAACAGTCGTTTCCCCTCCCCTCGCGCACACTGGACATCATCCAGCCCGGCGAGCCGGACCACCTCCTTGATGACCCCGAAGTGATCGCCGCCAGCCAGCGCGACGATTACATGCCCTACTGGTCTTATCTCTGGCCCGCAGCCGCGCCGTTCGCCGCCGCCGTTGCCGCAGCTCCCTGGCCACGCGGAACCGAGGTACTCGACCTGGGCTCCGGAATCGGACTGAGCGGCGTCGCGCTGCTCGCGCGGGGAGACCGCGTCGTGTTCTCCGACTACGACCCGCAGTCGCTGCTCTTGTGTCGCCATAACGCCGTCCGCAACGGCTACGACGATCCCGAAACGCTGCTCCTCGACTGGCGTCACCCAGCCCAGCGCCAATTCCGGATCATCACCGGCTGCGAAGTGACCTACGAGCGGAGAAACCACCAGCCCCTGGTGACGCTGCTCCAGACCATGCTGGCCCCCACGCCCCCCGGCGAGTTTCCCTCCCTCGCCTGGATCGCAGACCCGGGCCGCTACCACGCCCCCGCGTTCGTCGACCTCGCGCGATCCAGCGGATTTGAGGTAACGATCTTCGACGAGCGCTTACAGACGCTCCCCGGACCACGAAGTAATGCCTTTCAGATCATGCAGCTGATGCGAGCAATGGCAAACTGAATGAGACGTTGTCTGCCGACGCCGCCACACGGAAAACACGACCCCACACCGCGACGCTGCCCGAGCAAACCGTATTCTCGCGCAGATGGAAAAACGCCATCCGGACCGGTTGCTCGGCCCCCACCCTGGGACTAGTCTCGGAGTCCGTTTCGACAGCGGACCGATCGAATTCACGCCGATTTACTTGTGCAGTCTTGGGTGATCCATGGGCCAACTTTCTCGCGTCGTTCTGACACTGCTGGTGGTGGCCTTGGCGCCGACGGCGGCGTGCGGTGATCTTGTGACGTACAATTTCAGCGGCACGATCACGTCAGTGACGGATTCTTCATCGCCATTCGGAAATGTCGGCGGCATTACCGTCGGCGACTGGTTCACCGGCACGCTCACGTATGATTCGAACGGTCCGGCCCCGGACACAAACACTGACCCGAACATCGGCAATTTTCTGTTCGGTACGACTGGCGGACAAATGTCGGTGACGATCGACGGGCTGACCTTCAGCACAGGGGTGCGCAGCTATGAGGTGGGCAACGAGCAACCGACCGCAGTGTCCTCGAATGGTGACTATTTCAACGTTGTAGGCGCCGCGCTCTTCAGCGAGCCCTCGGGCTGGAGCGGCACCGGCCGGGCGCTGGAATTTTACTTTGCCGACACGACGGGCGGCGCGTTTTCAAGCGATGCATTTCCCTCGGCCCCGATGTCGTTCGACTACGGTCAGATTCTGCTGCGATACACCACTGTCAACTTCCCTGGTGGATCCGATTCCAACGTCATCATCATGGGCACCATGAACGTGCAGGGCGTGCCAGAGCCCTCCAGCGTACTTCTCACCGGGCTTGCGGTTGCCATGGGGGCTTTCCGCCGCCTCCAAAGACGCCCTCGCTGACCGCATCTGTGGTGCGGCAACGCAATCTCGCCAAAGCCCAGCCGGCCCCGCGCAGCAAACCCTTCCAGATCATGCAGCTCACCCGATCCGGGGAAACCTGATCCCACCACAGCAGCGCCGTGATCCAGAAACAAGGCTCCCCGCGCAAAAAAAGTCCCGCCGTCGGCAACCGGCGGGACTTTTCACGACTTGTCAGATTTCAGCCCGGCTCAGTGAATGTCCCCCTGGCCGTCGCAGAAGTCGCAGCGGTCCTGGAAGCCTGCTCCGCTCTTGTAGCCCTTGTGACCGCTGGTGCACTGCACCTGGAAGCTCTGGTTCATCGAGGAGAACGCACTGCCGACGTCTTCCAGTTCGTTGTTGATGTTCAGCGACAGTTCCGACAGGCCGACCACCAGGCCGAGGACGGCGATCGTGGAGATCAGGACCAGTTCGGCCGACACGATGAAACCGGCTTCGTCGTTCAGGAGCTTGGTGAAGGTCGTCATGGCAGTCGCGTCTTTCAGTCTCGTGGTGTTGTGCTGGGGTGATGCACAAGACAGAAAGCGAAGCCGATGCCAAAGAATGTGAACGGCCCGCCAGCCGGGACGAAACCGACGCCGCCCACGCCGACGCAACGCGTTCACCGACCAGGCTTTGCAGCGCCGTCAAGAAATCTGAACACTCTCACAATGCCGTCGGCGCGCCGCACGAGCGTTGTTGCCTTCCGGCAACGCTCACGGTCTCTTCCCTGGACAGAGCCTTGCGGGTCGTCGATCGAAACCGTCATGGTTCCTGCACTTGGATCGCATGTTGCCTGAACGCAACGTGCTGCACTTTGGCAACAGGCGCGGACGGCCATGATCGACGTCGAGAACGTCAGCAAGAGTTATCAGCGGGGAAAAACAGCCGTCAGCGTCCTGCGGGGAGTGACCTGCCATGTCCCCACCGGAGCGTTCGCCTTCATCGTCGGCCCCTCCGGCAGCGGCAAAAGCACCCTCCTCTACCTGATGGGCGCCCTCGATGCGCCCGACTCCGGCTCGATCCGGCTGGCTGGCGAAGATCTGGCCCCCCTCGATCCGGCCCGGAAAGACGAACTGCGCCGCCGCAGCATCGGCTTCGTCTTTCAGAGCTTCAACCTGCTCCCCAATCTCGATGCCGTCGACAATGTCCTCGTCCCCTTTCTTCCGACCGGGGAAGCCGCCGCGAAACGGCCGGAGGCCGTCGAACTGCTGAAACAGGTCGGGCTGGCGGAACGGCTCGATCACCGTCCCAGTCAGCTTTCCGGCGGGGAGCAACAGCGGGTGGCGATCGCCCGGGCCCTTCTGAAGCGTCCGGCCCTCATTCTCGCCGACGAGCCCACGGGCGAACTCGACAGCACCACCGGCCAGGAAATCTTCGCCATCCTCAGGCGTCTGCAGCGCGAGTACCAGACAACCATCGTGACCGTGACCCACGACCACCGGTATATTGACGCCAGCGATCTCGTTCTGAAAATCCAGGATGGGAAGATCGCCGACTAGACCATTTGCATGGTTCCTGTGCAGGCGATTGGACGCATTCAGGCTCGTGGATGTCCAGCTTTCGCCTGCGGAGTCCTGCACACGAGTTCTGAAGATGCTCGAGGAGCGGCGGATGTCAACACTTCAGGAAATCGAACTCTTCAGCCAGTTCGCCCGCGAACAACTCAGCCGCGACGGAACCGATCTGACGATCTCGGACCTCTTCACGCTCTGGCAAAATCGAAACCGCACTGCGGAATCACTGGCGGAAGATGCCGCCGCCATTCAGTTCGCCATCGACGAAATCGACAGCGGCGCTCCCACTCGTGACATCTCCGAACTGCTGAATGAGTTTCGTGAAGAACTTGAAGACCCCCGGGAGTCATGAGATTTCATGTCCGAACGTCACGGGTTGCTGACACTGAGATTCGGCGAATCTTGCAACATCTTCGCAAGCGATCGCCCCAGGGGGCAAACCGTTGGCTTCGCGCATTTGACTCGGCAATCGATCGCTTGCGAGACGCCGCAGATGCCTTTGGGGAAGCCATTGAGTCGCCGCTGTTGAGTTCTCCCGCACGGGAAATACTGTTCAAGACACGTCGCGGACTGACTTATCGAATCGTTTACCGCATTCAAGGCGATGTGGTTCAGGTGCTCCGCATGCGCGCCCCCGATCAGGCTCCCTTGGCCCCAGCCAACCTCCCCCGCCCTGACCGGCCGGTTTTGCCCACAACTCCTTTCGCACCAGCGAACTGGGCCGAATTCACTTGCAATCATCCACGCCCCCCCCTACTGTTCCGGTTTCCCATTTCGGGCGGAGTCCGGGTTGCCGGGAGCGAGATCCCGCAATCGGTTCAAGCTGGAACTGAAGAGACAGAGGTCAGGCGAGTCATGGCACATAAGAAGGGACAGGGTTCGACACGGAACGGCCGTGACTCGAATGCACAGCGCCGCGGCGTGAAGAAGTTCGGCGGCGAAGTCGTTCGCGCCGGAAACATTCTCATCCGTCAGTGCGGCACCAAATGGCACGCCGGCCGGCATGTCGGCACCGGCTCCGACTACACGCTGTTCGCACTGGTCGACGGCAAGGTCTTCTTCGATCAGGAAGGCCGCCGCATCAACATCGAGGCCGCCCAGGCCACCTGAGCCGGACGTCCCGAACCAGATTTCCTCGCGACCCGAGCGGCCATCCCGCCCGGGTCGTTCTGCTTTCGCACCCGCGCTCTGCACGCAGTCCGCTCCTCACACAGTCCGCTGAGGCAGCGCCCCGCCAGCAAGCGCCTCGCCTCCAGAAGTGCGTCACGTCCAACCAGCCGTCCCGGCGCACTTCCCCGTTGCCACCCGTTTGGGCCTTCGCTCCAATAAGCCCCTCGAATTCATCAAGTCCCGCTCCGGCCTGAACGGCCCGACTGCACACCCGCCTGACCAATCATGGAACGCACGCTGATTCTCCTGAAGCCCGACGCCGTCGAACGTCGCCTCTGCGGACGCATCATGGCCCGCATCGAAGACCGCGGCTTCAAGTTCGCCGGCGTCAAAATGCTGCAGGTCACCCCCGAACTCTCCCGCCAGCACTACGCCGAGCATGTGAACAAATCGTTCTACCCGCTCCTCGAATCGTTCATCACCTCCGGGCCGATCATCGCCCTCTGCGTCGAAGGGCCAGAAGCCGTCCGCGTCATGCGGGACATGATGGGCAAAACCAACTGCCGCGACTCCGCCCCCGGCACGATCCGCGGCGACTTCGGCCTCAGCCGGCAGATGAATCTCATCCACGGGTCCGACAGCCCGGAAAGCGCCGCCCGCGAAATCGCAATCTACTTCCGGCCGGAAGAACTGATCGCACACGCCTCCGCGCTCGAACCTTGGCTGTACGCCAGCGACGAAGTGAAGTAACCTGCCCGCCTCTCGCCTGGCGGCGAATTCCCCGGCGTGCTCTCCCGAGCTCCGCCTGTCACCGCGGCCGGTGCTGCTCGCAGCGCACCTCGCAGGAGCCGTCATGATCGTCTTGCGCAGCGTCCCGTCCCCGCGCGCACTCCGGGTGCTCCTCGTTCTCCTTGTGCTCATCGCCGGCCGGGAAGCGGTCGCCGATCATCCCGCCGCCGGCCTCACCCTCGCCACGTTCGAGGTCGATGCCACCCCGGCGATCGGCTCGCCCGTCGCCTACGCCCCCGCGCGCAGCATCACCGACCCGCTCAGCGCCCGCGGCGTCGTGCTGCTCGGTGCGGGACGGCCCGTCGTGCTCTGCGCGGTCGACTGGATCGGCATCGGCGGCAGCGGCCAGGCCGTCTGGAAGACGAAGGTCGCAGAGGCCGCGGGCACCACGCCCGACCGCGTCGCCGTTCACACGCTGCATCAGCATGATGCTCCCCGCTGCGACTTCCGGGCGGAGGAACTGCTCGCCGCACACGCCCTCGGCGGGCAGCGGTTCGACAGCCCTTTCGCCATGCAGGTGATCCACCGCTGCGCGGACGCCATCCGCGAAGCACTGCCTCGAGCACAGCCGGTCACGCACCTTGGCTGCGCGTCAGCCGTCGTCGACCGCGTCGCCTCCAACCGCCGGATTCTCGGCGATGACGGCCGCGTGGCTCTCACCCGCATGAGCAGCACGAAGAACCCGGCCGCCATCGCCGCTCCGGAAGGCGTGATCGACCCGATGCTGAAGCTCGTCAGTTTCTGGAACGGCGAAACGCCGCTGGTCGCAATGACCTGGTACGCCTGTCATCCGCAGAGCTACTACGGCCAGGGGGATGTCACTTCCGAATGGGTGGGCCTTGCCAGGAACCAGCGACATCGCGAACTCGCTGGGCCGTTGGCCGTCCACTTCAACGGCGCCGGCGGCAACGTCGCGGCCGGAAAATACAACGACGGCGCCCCCGAACGCCGCCCCGAACTGCAGGGCCGGCTCGCCAGCGCCATGCGGGCCGCGTGGGAGAATGTCCGAAGAGTTCCGCTGGCCCCCAACGATGTCGAATGGCGGATCAAACCGGTCGAACTCCCGGTCGGCCCCCACATTGATGCCGCCACGCAGGAGGGAGTCCTCGCCGATTCGGGCCGGCCCGCCGCCGAGCGTCTCAATGCAGCAACCAAGCTCGCCTGGCGCGAGCGCACGGCCGCGGGCGATCCGATCCTGCTCACCTGCCTGCGGCTGGGCGACACGTACATTCTGCACATGCCGGGTGAACTGTTCGTCGAATATCAGCTTGCGGCCCAGGCCATGCGGCCCGATTCCTTCGTCTGCCTCGCCGCCTACGGCGACTACAGCCCCGGATACATCGGCACGGCCATCGCCTACGCCCAGGGTGGCTACGAAACCCAGCCCCGGTCGAGCAACGTCGCGCCCGAAGTCGAGGATGTTCTCATGAACGGCATGCGGGAACTACTCAGGTAGCCGTCCCAACCAGAGGAACGCCGCATGGCTCGCAGCCTTAACGGGCCTGCACTTTGCCCGGAGCGGCGGCCCCCTGTCCCCGCTCCTGAATGCCTCGACGACGAGCGGAGTAGCGTGCCTCCGCTTCTTCATAAAGCGACTTGTTCCCAAGTCCGAACAGCACCATCAGCACGGAGGTCCCGATCGTCAACAGCCCGAACGCGACAGACTCTCGCCCGCGAGCGAGGCCGTAAATCAAAGCCGCCGTTCCAAAGCAAAACACGAGGCCGCCAAGAAGCAGCGTGTCATGTCGTTTGGGAGGAGTCCGGGCGCCTCCCAGGATTTCACGACGTTCTTTCTCCCATTCCTTGTCCAGTCTTTCGAGGTCACGCTCAACTCTCAAAGCCCGGACTTCGGCTTCAATGCTTTGGGTTCGCTCCGCAATCTCCCCCAGCACTTCAGTGAAGACCGCGGCCCCTTCGTGATGAATCGCCAGCTGCGCGTGGCAATGGGCGCAGGTCGCAAACCTCGCCGTCTCCGACACGCGCAGAGGCGCCCCGCAGTGATTGCAGTTCAGCGGCACAGTTTTCACAGTCGCCCTCCGTCCGCACACAACGGCGAACGCCCGACCGAAAATCAATTGGTCTGCGCCTCTCCCAGCTCTTTTCCGAAAAACTCCCGCACCTTCGGCGGCCCCTCCAGCCACCCCAAGGACGCCAGAAACTCGTCCGTCTTCACCAGCGTCTTCGCGAAGTATTCCTTCCCCGGCCGGTTCCAGTTGAAGAACCCGTGCCCCTGCCCCTCGTAACCCACCAGCTCACAGCGGTTCCCCGCATCAATCGCCGCGCGCGTAAACAGCTCCGCGGTCGAGTACGGAACTGTCGTGTCCGAAGTCCCATGAAAAACGATCGCCGGCGGCTGACCGGGCTTCACATGCCGGGCCGGAGACATCGCGGCCGGGTCCCCGGCGAACCGCGACGCCAGCCCTTTGCGGTCTCCCTCTTCCTTCAGTTCCCCCAGTCCGGGCAACGACAGCACCGGATTGAACATCACCATCGCATTCGGCCGCGAGCTGACGGACGTGTCTTCCCCCGGCTCATCTCCCCCAGCGATCGTTCCCGTCGTACCCGCCAGGTGTCCACCGGCCGATCCGCCCCCGGCCGCGATCCGGTCCGGATCAATGCCCAGTTCACTGCTGTGGCTCCGCACCCACCGAATCGCCGACTTCGCATCCGCCACACTCTGCTCCGCCGTCGAATCATTCCGGCTCTTCACCCGGTAGTCCGCAACAATCGCCACCATGCCGCGGCTCGCCAGATACCGGCTGTGCGGCGCAAACTGCGTCGGCGATCCGCTCGTCCAGCCGCCGCCAAAGAAAAACACAATCGCCGGCCGCTTGTCGGTCGCCGCGTGCCCTGCTGACTGGAAGACATGCAGTTTCAGCGGCGTCCCGTTCACCGTCTTGTACACGTGGCTCGTCGACCCCGCGAGTGGTTCGTCATCGGTCGGCCGGGCCTTCCGGTCCGCCCGGGCCTGCGGCTTGTTGACGGCGTCCTGCGCGCCGAGCGGCGCCGCCGAAAAACTCACTCCCGTCAGGCAGGCACACAGCAGCAATGAGCGCATTGGAAAGTCTCCCGGGCTGCAAAGAGAATCAACACCGTGACAACCAGGATGTTGCCGTCGCACGGTTCCGCCGTCCAGTGCGCCCTCATGGCTGCGACAACCCGACTTACGGCAACGGCCGGTCCGCGTTCCACTCCGCTTCGAACGACTGCACCGGACGCGTCGTCACGCCGTACGCCACCGATGCCAGCCGGATCAGGAACACCGCCACAATCGTCAACCACGCCGCGGCCGTCGGGCTGGCCGATGTCGCATGCCGCAGCGTCATATACAGCAGACAGCCCATCAGCGCCGCCACCGCCTCCAGCTTCCCAGGCCGGAACAGCTGCGGCTCGCGCCCGGAGATCGCCGACCGCAAGATCGCCCCCCCGGTCGCATTGACCATGCCGACCAGCATCGCGGCCGGCACGTTCAGCCCCTTCACCAGCGACAGGTTCATCCCCACAACCGCATACGCCCCCAGCCCCGCCGCGTCGACCAGGTCCACGATCCTCTGAAAACCCGGCAGCGACGGAACCCGTTTGCCGAAAATCACCACCGCCAGCGTCGCCCCGCCAATCAGGCTCAGGTAGGTCGGGGTCCGCAGAATCAGCGGCGTGCCATCCTGCAGAAACAGGCCGTCCCGCAGCAGGCCCCCGCCAGTCGCCGAAACCAGCGCCAGAATGAAGATTCCGACGATGTCATACCCCCGCCGCGCGCCGACCAGCGCACCGCTCACCCCCCAGCAGAGCGTGGCGGCGTAATCGAAAAACGGCGGCAGCAGGAAAACATCAGGCGGCATGGTGAGGGGCTTGCGGGGCGACACAGTCTATCGGAACCGGGCTTCGCATGCTGCCGGAACGCCGTCCTGCTGACACGCTCCGCACGACCGGCGCGGCTGGACAACCAGACATTTTCGGAGTGACACGCGGACCTGACGCGATGTACCGGCAACGAATGCCGCTCGGCCATTTTCATGCAAGCGGTACACGCTGTGCGAAGAAATCTACAATACCGCCCTGGGTCTCCTGCAGTTCAACTACCTGTTTGGCAATGGGTTGAGGAACTGAGCGGGCGCCCAAGCCATCGCTGAGACTGCAGCTAACAGCCCCAGGGACGCCGCATGCGTCCCTGGTCTTGACGTCATTCTGAGTGCCCCCTGCAGTCACAAGCTCCGAGACGGGATCGAACCACGCGGGACCAGTCATGCTCGAAGTCACCCTGACCACACCCCCACTGTTCGGCAAGTACGTCTAACTCAGCATGGCGTACAACAGCAGCGACAGCGCGATCTGGCAGCCGAAATAGATGCCGGCTGCAATCAACGCCCGCTGAAACGCCATTTGACAGAAATACGAAATGGCAACACCCGCGCACAACGCGCCCACCAGCACGCCGACGATAAACAGGTTCGGCGGCAGAAAGGCATTAATGATTGCGGCGGGAATCGATGCCGCCAGAACACACATGATCAACGCAAACCAGCCTGGAAAATCGCCGTCCTCCATCACGGTGATAATGACTCCCAGAATGGCAGCCCCCAGCAGAATCCCCAGCATGTTGTCGCCCACCGTTTTTCAGAGAACCTCGTGAAGCTGCGCGGAAATGTGGCAGAAATCGGAACGGCTGACAACGGTCTTGATCTGAATTCGGAGGCGATGCACGCTCAGCGACACACCCGTGCCGGACCGTACAGGGTACTGGCGAGTTCCTAAACGCAGTCGCAACCAGATTGCGGGCGCTCCACTCAATGCTCGCGACACGTCTGACCGAGCCCGGTCTCTGCAGAGCGGCTCTCTGCCGGCTTGCACAAGCGGCAATTGACCTTAAAGTCTGGCCAGTTCGATCGTTCCGAATTCCACTCCGGCACCCTGCACCCTCGCAGTCCACGCGACTCGCTTTGGTTCGTGTGCCACAAGCGAATACGAGAAGTCTGATGGGGAGAAGCTTCGAAAACCGCAAGCACGCGATCTTCAAAACCGCCGCGGCCAAATCCAAGATCTATTCCCGGTACGGCAAACAGATTTACGTCGTCGCCAAGAACGGCGTCCCCGATCCCGAAGGCAATCCCGCGCTGCGGGCGCTCATTGACCGCGCGAAGAAAGATCAGGTCCCCGCTCACGTCATCGAAAAAGCAATCCAGAAGGCCCAGGGGGCCGGCGGCGAGAACTTCGCCCCCGCCCGCTACGAAGGCTACGGACCCGGCGGATGCCAGGTGATCGTCGACTGCCTCACCGATAACCCGCAGCGGACCATCGGCGATGTGCGCAACGCCTTCACCAAAACCGGCTCAAAGCTCGGAACAGCCGGCTCCGTCGCGCTCTGGTTCGATGAACGCGCAGTTCTCGCGTTCAAGGGAGACAGCGAAGACGCAGTGCTCGAAGCCCTCCTCGAAGCCGACGTGAACGTCGAAGAAGTCGAGGCGAAAGATGGCTCGATCAACGTGCTCGCACCGGCTGCTGAACTCTACAAGGCGAAAAACGCCCTCATCGAGAAGTTCCCCGGCCTGGAATTCGAGACCCAGGAAATCACCCTGCTCCCGCAGGGAACCAAGGCCATCGCAGCCGAAGACGTCCCCATGTTTGAAAAGCTGATGAACATGCTGAACGACTGCGACGACGTGCAGGAGGTCTACCACAACGCGGAACTACCCGGTTGAAGTGAGACTTTGCCTGCGTCGTCCCCCGAACGTTCGCCCGCCCCAATCGGCGCACCCCTTCAATCGGCCAGGAGCTTCAGCCGAACCGGGAGCTCGACCCCCGCCTTGCTGGTGTAGGTTCCCTCCCACAGCGACGAGTCCCGGGTCACGCGGACTTCTTTGAACGTGCCGTTGTTGGCGTCCACTTTGGAGCCGGTCACGACGATCTCCACGTTGTTCCCCTTGTTCTTGTGCGAGCCGACAACTTTCCCGTCCGCGTACACCTTCCCATCGGGCGTGCAGCGGAACACAGGCCGCTTTACCCACTGGTCGTTGGCCGGGTTCTTGAGGTACGGCTCCCAGATCGCACCAATCGCTTTGTCGGCGGCGTGCGTCGCACCGGGACCGCTTGCCAGCAGCCCGGTCGCCAAAACCAGACCTGGAATCAACGTGCGACTCATCACGGCCCCTGGCCTCGAACTGGAGAAGTTGTGCGTGAACTGATGATGCGGTCTGGCGACCTGTCACCACACCGCCCCGAGCGCGCACACGAGTATCGCGCCCGCCTTCCGAGGGCGTCAACCACATCCCGCCGCGCGCCGCACCTCTTCGGTGGACCACTGGACCGCTGGACCTGTTGCCAGCCGCCCCGCTACCAGATCTGAATCCGCTCCGCTTCCGGCAGGTACATGCCATCGCCAGGCTTTACGTTGAACGCTTCATAGAACGGACCGAAGTTCTTCAGCGGGCCGTTCACCCGGAACTGCACCGGCGCATGGGGATCCGTCAACACCTGCTTCCGGATCGCTTCGTCGCGGTACTTCGCCCGCCAGATCTGCGCGTACCCCATGAAGAACCGCTGATCCCCCGTCAGGCCATCAATGACCGGCGCCTCCTTCCCCCCCAGCGACATCCGGTAAGCCTTGTAGGCGATGAACAGCCCGGTCAGATCGCCAATGTTTTCCCCGAGCGTCAACTGTCCGTTCACGTTCAGGTCCGGCAGCGGCTGGAACGCGTTGTACTGCTCCACCAGCGCCTTCGCCTTCACCTGAAACGCCGCCGCATCCTCCGCCGTCCACCAGTCCTGCAGGTTGCCGTTGCTGTCGGTCTTGCGTCCCTGGTCGTCAAACGCATGCCCCGTCTCGTGGCCGATCACCGCCCCGATGCCGCCGTAATTCACCGCGTCATCCGCGTCCGGGTTGAAAAACGGCGGCTGCAGAATCGCTGCCGGAAACACGATGTCGTTCATCCGCGGGTAGTGATACGCATTCACCGTCTGCGGCGTCATCAGCCATTCCCCACGATCGACCGGCTCCCCCAGCCGCGCGAGCCGCCGCTGATACTCCCACTCCGCAGCGCGGGTCAGATTGCCATAAGGCTGATCGCGGCGGATCTCCAGCGCCGAGTAGTCCTTCCACTCGTCCGGATACCCGATCTTGGTGTTCAGTCGCCGGCGCTTCTCCTCGGCCTTCACCTTCGTCTCGGCCGACATCCATTCCAGCCCGACCAGCGACGTCTCAAACGCCGCCAGCACGTTCTTCACCAGTTCGTCCATGCGCTGTTTGGCGACCGGCGAAAAATGGTGCTCGACATACACCTTCCCCACCGCTTCCCCCAGCGCCGCGTTCACTGCTTTCACCGCCCGCTGCCAGCGCGGCTCCTGGGCCTCCGTTCCATCAATCAGCCGGCCGTAAAACTCGAAGTGCGCCTCCACAAAGTCGTCCGACAGCCACGGCGCCGCATCGTTCAACACCCGGAATCGCAGGTAGTCCTTCCAGTCGTCGAGCGGCACGTCCTTCAGCAGCCCGCCCAGTTTCTCGATGTAAGTCGGCTGCGCGACATACAGCCGGTTGATCCGGCCTTCCATCCCCAGGTGCGCCAGATAGCCCGTCCAGTCGATTTCGCCGGCCAGTCGCTTCAGTTCCGCCACCGGCACATTGTTGTCGGTCTTGGTCGCATCCCGGCTGTCTTCCGGCGACCACTGCGCCGTCGCCAGCTTCATCTCCAGCGCCACCACCTGCTCCGCCCGCCGCTGCGCATCCGTCAGCCCCGCCAGTTTGAACAGCGTCTCGATATACCGCGGATAACGCGCCCGGATCTCGTCGAACTTCGCCCCCTCCTGGAGGTAGTAGTTCCGGTTCGGCAGCCCCAGCCCCGACTGCCGGAGGAACACCGCGTATTCGAGCGAGTTATGCGAATCGACGCCGATCGACGCCACCATCGGCCCGACTGTCCCCGATGTCTCCAGCTCCGCCAGCGCCGCCACCAGATTCGCGGGGCTCGAAATCTTGCCAATCAAGTCCAGCTCCGATTGCACCGGCTTGGCCCCCAGCTGGTTCGCCAACGCCTCATCCATCAGGCTGGCATACAGGTCGGCGATCTTCTTCTTCTCCGACCCCGCCGGCAGATCCTTCTCCGCCGCCAGCCGCTCGATGATCTCCCGCTGATGCCGGTTGCTCTCTTCCCGCAGAATATTGAAGCTGCCCCAGTTGCTTTTGTCGGCGGGAATCTCAGTCCGCGCAATCCACCCGCCGTTCACGTACAGAAAGAGGTTGTCCTGCGGCCGAACCTCCGCATCAAAACCCGAGCGGTCAATGCCCGACGCCAGCACTTTCGCCGCCGGCTCCGCCGCCGCGAGCGGCGCCCCACCAGAAACAACGGCCGTGAGCATGACCAGCGGAAAGAGGCAGACTACAAGCATTCGATTCATGACAGCCGTTTCTCCTGCAATACGTCGTCAGGACGCACGTCCAGGTGCGTCGGGAAACCGATGTTCGCTCATCGGCGGTCAAAAAACGACTGTCGAGGACATCTGCGATTCAATGGATGCCGGTTCAGCGGCGATGGTCACAATCGGTCGCCCGCATCCTCGTGAGGATCGGCGTCTCCGTTGTGAAGTTCCCGTGAAGAACCGCCTTTGGATGTGATCGCTTAGACACGGTCCAACGTTACGAATGGCAGGAAAACCATTGTTCGCTTCCGACTCCTCGTTCAAGAGATGCCGGTATGTCAAACCCCTTAAACCGCTCCAAAACTGAGAATGACCTGTGGAGAAAACTCACAACTTTTCCGTTTGATGCTCCTGGGGTTCGCCGTCCGCTGTCGGTCCGGCTGGCAGAAGATCAGCGCTGGACGGCCGACTACACCCGCCGCGTCCTGAATGAATACCGCCGATTTCTGTTCCTCACAGCGGTCGCTGGCCACACGGTCTGCCCTTCGGAAGATATCGATCAGGCCTGGCACGAGCATCTCACGTGGACGCGACTCTATTGGGACGAGTTGTGCGGCAAAATCCTTCAATACCCACTGCACCACGACCCCTCGGGCGGCGGTCCGGCCGAATTGCTCCGGCACCGGGCGATGTATCGACAGACGCTGGACAGCTATCTGCGAGTCTTTAATGAACCGGCCCCCGGAGACATCTGGCCGGTCCCTGAGAAACGCTTCGCGTCGAAACGGGCGATCTGGCGATCAGCTATTCGCAGCCATCTTGCCCACGTCCACAATGCCATCCGGTGGATCTCTGGCCATCGGGCCGTCGCCGTGGCAATTGTCCCGGTGTTTGCACTGGGGCTTGGCCCCTTCGACCTCGGCGGCCCCGACTTCCTCAAGTTCTACATTCCCCTCGTGCTAATCGCGATCGCAACCAGTCTCACGCTACGTTTCTGGACACAAATCGACGGGACACAAGGCCCGCGCGAGTCGAATTTGACTCCGGCGGAGGCGGCCTGTCTCGCATTCGGCCGGCCGGCCGCCGTAAATGCAACGATTGCCATGCTTCTGCAGGAAGGAATCCTCCAAGCTCAGACTCCCCGCAAGCTTCCGGCATTTCTGAATCGCGGAGTCGCCACGTTTCACGCCGCCAACGACTTGCCGGACGACACCGACGAAGTCGCAGCGGCTGTGTACGCAGCCGCGTCTGAACGACCGCGCACTTTGGCCGACCTCCAGTCGGCGGCCGCAACGGAAACTGCACAGGTTGCGCAGAATCTGGCCGAGCGCGGATACCTCGTCAACCAGTCGGAAGCGTTCGCCCTTCGACTGTGGCCCGTGCTGATCCTCGTCGCCGTCGCCGCCATCGGGGTCGTCAAAATTATGGTCGGCCTGACTCGGGACAAGCCGGTTGGATTTCTTGGAATTACGGTCTTTGTCGTGTTCGCCATGGCGATCGTCTGTGCACAGCGGCCTTGGCAGACTCATTCGGGGCGACGCCTGCTGGACCGCCTCAAAATGAAATACCCCGCTTCGATGCAGAATCAGCAGCAATCGGAAATGTCAGGTTCCGCGATCGCTATGCTGGCTGCGCTCTATGGCGCGACCGTTCTGTCCGACGAACTTTTTGGCGGACTGAAACAGGCCTGGCAGTCAACTTCGACGAGCGGAGCAGGCGGAGACAGCGGGTGCTCCGGCAGCGGGTGCGGCGGCGGGGGTGGAAACGGCGGCTGTGGAGGGTGCGGAGGTGGCGGTGGAGACTGAGTACTGTCAAACGATCGCAGCACCCGCGCGCTGTGAACACTGCCATCCACCTGATTGTCTGCTCGAGTCGGTAGGACCTCCTTCGTGAAACACTTGGAGCAACCGCCGAGTGCGATCCACCGGCCGCAGCGACCTCTTGACTGGCCTGCGGAAGTTATCCCTCACCATCCTCCCACCCCCGGCCACTGACTGCGGTAAGCCCAGGTCGAGGGCGACTTCATGATGCTGATGCTTGCAGTAACACAGTGGGCGTGGCAAAGACCTGTCGCTGTCCTGGGGCTCTCCTTCGTCGCCAGCCTGACCGCATTCATCCTCTATGCCATCGACAAGGCCGCAGCCCGCCGCGGATCCCGGCGAATCGCCGAAAACACGCTTCACCTCTGGAGCCTCCTCGGTGGCTGGCCCGGCGCGCTCGCCGCGCAGAGAATCTTCCGCCATAAGACCAGCAAGACCTCGTTCCAGATCGTGTTCTGGATCACCGTCGCGCTGAACTGCGGTGCGGCCATTTGGCTGCTGTCACCCGCCGGCGCCCGCGCATTCCGACTTCCACTCTTGGAGCAAACGCCCGCACGCGAACCGACTGACCTGCCGCGGATCACACCCGGTTCCCCTCGGGGCTCCGCGAGAAATCGCTGACATCCGCCTAAATCAACCCGTCCTTCCACGGACCCGTAATCGCCACCGAAACCCCCGGCGACTGCAGGTTCGCAAACAGCCACTCGCCATCCGGGCTGAATGTCGCCCCCGCCCATTCGCCGCCGCGGTAGTCTTGGTTCAAACCCAGGTGCGGACTCCTCCGCAAATCGCAATTGTTGGCGGCAAACACCACCAGTTCGCCCAGCGGCGTCAGCACCTGCAGCCGCTGCTGCGGAGCCGTGTCGCCATCCTCGCAAATCAACAACCCGCCCCGCGGACTCACGACAATGTTGTCCGGCTTGTCGAGCGTCATTCCGCCGGGCGATTCGTACAGCAGCGTCAGCCGTTCGGCCCGTGGTTCATACTGCCAGATCTGGCCATCCCCCGCATCACCGCCGCTCTTCGCCGTGAAGTACACCCGGTCGTCCGCGTACCAGCATCCTTCCAGGCCCCCGAACGCCGCGGCGCCCTGCAGATAGCCCTGCTGAAAACAGCCGTCGCCTTTGCGGGCCGCATCGTGATGCGCCTTTTCCGGCTCATCAATGTCAACCCACGACACATCGAACGTCTGCCCGTTTTTCAGCCCCTTCAGCAAATCCTGAACGCCCTGCACCTTCAGCATCTGCAGGCGCCCCCCCTGTGCCAGGTCGTTCCGATCTTTCGGGCGGAATCGATAGAAGCCGGCCCGCCCCCGGTCCTCGGTCTCGTACACATCCCCGGTCTGCAGGTCGAACGCCACCGCCTCGTGCGCGAACCGGCCCAGTCCCCGCAGCGGCTGCGCATCGCTCCCCGAACCGGCCGGCACATCAAACACCCAGCCATGCGTTTTCTCAAAGCTCAGCGTCTTCCCGTCGTCCTCGTCCCCGTCCTCCAGCACCGTTTCTTCACAGCTCAGCCAGCTCCCCCACGGACTCGGCCCCCCCGCACAGTTCTTCACCGTCCCCGCCAGGCTCACCCACGACTTCTCAATCCGCCCCGTCCGCACATTGAACACCGCATTCAGACACCCGCCGGCCCCTTTCCGATCGTACGTCACCTCCGGCCCCCCCAGCGACGCACCGCTCCCTCCCACTTCATGATTCCGGCACAGCGTCACCGTCTCGCCGTCGCTGGCAATCACGGCCATGCCGTCATGCTCGCCCGGCACCGCCATCCCGTCCCTCAGGCGTTCACCCACCCAGTGAAACGTCCGGTAACGGAACCCTTCCGGCAGCGACAGGATCTCCAGCCCCGTGTTCTCGTCCCGCATCGGACGCAGCGCCCCAAACCCGGCCCCGCGCCGCTCCCCCGCCGCGAGGTTTTTCGTCCACTCGCCAAACGGCCCGCCGAAAATCGCCGCCCCCAGCGCCGCCGACCCCTGCATGAACCCACGTCGTGAAATCGCCATCGCCAGACGCTCCAAAACAGACGGACACTCCCCAAGACCTCCGCCAGCGTAGCCCCCCTCAATGAAGATTCTGAGAACAGCCCGTGGACTTGCCGTTGACGCCCCCCACCGGCGATGAAGGCCTCGGCCACGCCCGCCACTCCCTTCCTTCCCGGCGGACAACTCGGCAACGCTCGGCACTGCGAGTGTTGCCTCGGCAACGTTCGGCTGGAGGCTTCGCTTCGGCGTGTCAGGAGGCCCTTCTGGCACACCACCGGGGTTTCGCCTAAAGAGGCTCCAACCCCTGCCACCCTGCTGCGCGTCGCGGTCCTGTTCCGGCTGTTTGCGGGGTGGCTGGCGTTTGGGTTTGGGCACGGGCTGTGGGGCGGGTTGGTGTGTGTGGACGGTCTCCTTGGATTGGGGGCTGGTTGCGCGTGGGGGCCGGGTTGGGGAAACGCGAAGGGGCGAAGAGCGCGGCGGGGGCGTGCCATTCGACCGGTGAGCCACTGGCAGCTTGAGGGAAGAGAAAGGGAACCACAAAGACGCCACGGGCTTCAAATGACGAAGGACTCGACGACGTTTGGCACCGCCTGCAAGCAGACCAGTGTCACGCAGCCACCAACATCGTCAACCAGCGGATATAATACGGCGCAATTCCTCTTCGTTGATCGGCCCACGGGCACTCTCAGAGATACGACAAAGTGAATTAATCGCAGCGACCGCAACGCGCTGAGGATAAAGCCTCCTATTCTCAACGATGCTGAAAAGCCGATCGACACACGAACCACGGACTTCGGCACTAAGCTGCGATTGCCCAATATGAGCAATTCTATTCGCCAAACGCCCTCCCAATTGTCGCACATCGGTCAGGGCTTGTCTGAATCGTATAGGATCTGACCACAGAACGAGCTCTTGTATGTGTGTCGGAAGGTATAAGTACGACGATAGCAGGGCTTTTCTTATCACATCAGGCTGAACACTGTTTACTAGCAGTTCAATAATCTTCTCTGCAATTTGCTCACGAAGTAAGTCAGCGACTGGGCCCGGACCGATATACGCTGCAAGCCGGGCAGCGAGAGCCAGTCGTTCAGGATGTCCAGATGCAACTAGACGTGTAACAACCTTGATTGACACTCTTCGCTCGTCGCCACCAATGTGTTCAGGGATAGTTGCATCGTACACTCGCATCCACAATTGAGACAGAAGGGATTCGTCAATGTCGTCAAAAGAGGCAGCTGCGGTAACGATTGCTGCTAGCCACATGCGGGGACACGACTCCGCAAGGAGTGCTCGCTCCATCAGCCTACTCGCAGACTCGACAGTCATTGATTGCGTAGGATGGAGAAGTAGTGCAGCTAAGTCCTGCATCTCCAATAGCCTGTGCTGTTTTCCAGCCTCACAGACGCTCAACGCTGCGTCGCATAACGCGTTTAGATGTTCTCCTAGATCAATCGAGAACGTTTCAACATGTATTGGCTGCACATCTGTCGGGCAGGCATTCAGCAAAGTCGCGAACGGCGATCCCAGTAGCTCCTGGATTGCATCTGCTCCGAGTACGTCCTTGAATCGAGACCACTCGGCTGGATGAAAGAGCAGAACTGCTACTCGACCGGCGTCTGCACCAAAAGGTGCACTGCCTTGCAATCGACACTGCTTTGCAGCTTCCAAAAGCACAGCTCGACTTTCGGACCACTCTTCGTCGCTCGCGTACCTGTCAGGCGAAGGTCCGAGTAACCGCACTTCATTAAACGATGATTGCATGATCTCGGGAAGGTCCGAATAACGCCTTCTGGCGGCACGGTTGGCCTCCGCATCCAACGGGTGGATGCGAGACTGAATGGTTGCCTCAACAAATCTGGCGACAGGGCCTTGCACCTTCTCAATTTCACCAAGCACTTCGCTGATGGCGGGGCCGGGCTCGGTGACGGCGAGAAAAGGCGCCGTGTAGATCTCCAACCACCCGAAATCCGCAGTCCCATCTGCCCCCCATATCGCGCTTGCCGCTTGCTCCATCCACGACTGCTCCTCCGGAGGTCGCAGGAATCGGGACGGCAATCGGCACACTCGAAGTTCGAACGCAGTTTGGGGCGAGTACTCTGTAAACTTCGCGTACCTCCGCGGGTGTCGCATCGGACGCACATCCTTCTCCCTCAGCGCTTCTAATATCTCCGAAGCTGATGTCGTCCCGAGGTCAATTGGCAAATCGTTTTCAAGAGCGACTGCAATCGCAAGCGGCCGAGATAGGAGAGACTGCAACGCCTCAGCAAAGCACGACGCCGCAGCCACCTTCGAGCGCGCGCCGACAATCACGGCGATCCACTCCAACTCCACTACCAAAGCTTGAAGGTCGTCTGGACTCGTCAAGGCCGCACCTTCCTCCAATATCATAGCTGTTTGCACAGGAGCGTAGGCCGCCACAAGAGTGGGGGCATCCTGTACTGCATACCATGTCCACCGAGTGCTAGCCTCAAAAAGCGTATCGACCGCTCGCCTAACGTCGGCATTTCGGGGGCGTTGAAACTCAGGTAGCAATTGCGCGAGGGCGCGTCGGCGTTGCACGAGCCGAACGAGCGGGGGAACCACTCCTTGGTCCGTATCCCGTCCATCGGCCTCCGCAATCCACGACTTTTGATCACTCGCGGACTGGGCAGCGGCATAGAACTGAAGCACGTTCGCCCAAAACGCCCCGCGCTCAACCAATGCAGTGAACACCTTGTCAGAATCTACATCAGGATTCTTATGCAAGTATCGAGCGGCAAAGTATTCGCGAAACTGTGGGATCACGAATTCCATGTCTTCCTGATCCTCTCCCTTTCCGGCGAGCAAACACAGACGATCCTTCGCCATGCGCACAATGTCTTCAGCTACATCACCAAGCGTTTTGCCGCCAAAATCACCATCCCCATACTCCTGTAGCACGTTAAAAACGAAGCCTTTGAACTCGCCTGCACTAATCGCCTTCGAGTCGGTTGGAGACCGCTCCATTTTGCTCATAAGCGCAAATCCAACTCGGTCATGTAGTCGCTGCAGTTCCTCATGTTTGCCACGTACTGTGTCCTTACTCTTCTCTCGCGCGAAGACGACGTCTACATACTTGGAAAACAATTCATGTCTAGCGTGAGGAATTGCTTGTTTGCGGGAAGCTATAGTCAGCATAACTGTGGCTTGGAGGAGTGTCTTAGCCAACTGCTGCACAGAGGGTGCCTGCATGCCTTCCTCTATGCGGCGCATTGCATCCTTGCGCTCGTCAGTCGCCGCGATTCGTCCTTGGAGCCACAGCTCGGAATAGCGATAGAAGTCATCCTCGGGCAGATCCTCGATTAGCCATTCGACGACGCCAAAATCATTGCACTCCTGTCTGTATCCTTGAGGACGACTCGACACAATCAACTGAACATCTGAGTGCTGGCCATCGCAGCGGGCTAAAAACACCTTAACTTGGTCAAAGATGATTTTTCTGAGGTCAGCATCAGGAACCTCATCTAGCCCGTCGAGAACCAAGAGTAACGGGTTGTCTCTTGCCACTCTGAACACGTGCTCCCGGGTAAGGGATCCGGAGGTAGCAGCATTGATCGCAGTAGCGATAAAATCCGCCAAAAATGGCTCAGGCCCTCTTTCCGATGCGGCACTAATCCATTGAGCATATCGTCGCAGTTCGATTCTCAGCGGGAATCGGACGCGGCATGTTGCGTCGATGTCTGCAGCCGACGCATTCCCCAGCTTTAGACGCTCGCTAAGCATCGGCACTAGCGCCGGTTGCACAACGCGCGAGGCGTGATACAGGGCGAGAAATTGAGTCAGAGTGCTTTTGCCAACGCCCGGACCTCCTAGCAGGAGGATTGCCGGATGTGGAGACGGTAACAGTGCACTGGAAGAAGGGACTGTGAACTTGCCTTGAGGGGTGTGAATCACCGTTTCCGGAGTTCGCGTAAGAATAGTAGTTACGGTATGTGTATGCGCCGGCGACTGGCGACCTTGCAGCAGGCTCAAATTCAAATCAATGAAGATATTTTGAAGCGGAATCTGCGATCCCTCGTCGTTCGCATCTTCTGTCCGAGCGTATCGTTCTGCCTTGAGGGTGGTGAGAAGATAGGCGCGGAGCGTTCCCTCTAGCGAATTCGTATAGTCTTCCAGGTTGCCTAATAGTTTTTGCAGAATGTCGCCGGGTAGCACGACATCGAGATAGGATTGACGCGTTGAAGGGTCTGCGTCCAACATTCGAGAGAGGTCAACCGCATCCCACACTTGAATTTCGGGAATAAACTGCCTCCACTGCTCAATGGCCTCGCTAATCCGGTCTTTTGTGCCCTTCGTGCGAGTTCCTGTGAACGGTACATTGGTTATGAGAACATACGAGTGACATTTCACTTTGTGCGTCTCTATGAGTTTTTTCAGCTCCTTCTTGAGTTCGGCCTCCAGAGCTGAACGCGACTCTTTCCAGCCTCGCTGGCCAATGTCATGGTATTTAACTTGAAAGACCCATTCCTTAGGGACATTCGACGCCTCATTTGACGGCCGTACGTAGTGCTCATGTTCGGGTTGTTGAGTCCAAGTAGCCTCGCGTGCGCCGTCTGCACCGGGACCAAACTGGGTCAAAGCGCCTTGGGTGCGAAACTGGCGCTCAAGTAGCGCTTGTACTAGCGCCTCGAAGGCCGTCGGATCAATTCTGTCGAAGGAATACTTCGCCATTGAGGACCTCTGTGCGATGTGAGCCGGTGCGACAATACAGTTACCGCTCTCCGGCCCGTCGAGCATTTCTCGCGATAATGCGAAGCAATCTTAACCAAACGTCGGCGCGATATTGAACGCTGGCCCTGGAAGGCGTTCTGGTCAGGCGGAGCATCGCTCCGCACGATTGTGAGGACGGGGGGGGCACTGCCCTATCCTCGTAGCCGCCGCTGGATTTCTCCCGCGACCTCTTTCACGGGGATGCGGACTTGTTCGAGGGAGTCGCGGTCGCGGAGGGTGACGGTGCCGTCTTTGGCGGTGTCGCCGTCGATGGTGATGCACCAGGGGGTGCCGATTTCGTCCTGGCGGCGGTAGCGTTTGCCGATGGCGGCCTGTTCGTCGTAGGTCGTGGCGATGCCGGCCGCGCGGAGGTCTTTGTAGACGGCTTTTGCCAGTTCGGGGTGGCCGTCTTTTCGGAGCAGTGGGAACACGGCCGCCTTGATGGGCGCCAGCCGGGGGTGGAACTTCATGACCACTCTGCTTTGCATGACGCCCTTGTCGTCCGGGGCTTCGTCTTCGTGGTAGGCCTCGCAGAGGAAGGCCAGCGTGCCGCGGTCGGCGCCGGCCGAGGGTTCGATGACATGGGGCGTGAAGCGTTCACGGGTGGCGTCGTCGAAGTAGGTTAAGTCTTTGCCGCTGCCGCGGTGGCGGGGGTTGCCATCGGCGTCTTTCTCGACGACGAGCTGTCCGTTCTCGTTCTTCAGTTTGCCTTCCATGTGGGAGCGGAGGTCGAAATCGCCGCGGTGGGCAATGCCTTCGAGCTCGCCGTATTCGCCGGCATCGAGGAAGGGGAAGGCATACTCGATATCGGCCGTGCCGCAGGAGTAGTGGGAGAGTTCATCGGCATGGTGTTCGCGGAGGATGAGCTTGTCGCTCTTGATGCCGAGGCTGGTGTACCAGGCATAGCGGCGATTGCGCCAGTAGGTGTACCAGGCCTGTGATTCGCCGGGGTGGCAGAAGAACTCGATTTCCATCTGCTCGAACTCGCGCGAGCGGAAGGTGAAGTTGCGGGGGGTGATTTCGTTGCGGAACGACTTGCCGACCTGGCAGATGCCGAACGGAACCTTCACTCGCGTCGAATCGCAGACATTCTTGAAATTGACGAAGATGCCCTGGGCCGTTTCGGGGCGGAGGAAGGCGGCATCGTCATCGGTGCCGAGGGCGCCGATGATGGTTTTGAACATGAGGTTGAAATCGCGGGGCTGGGTGAGCGTGCCGGGGACGGTGGCGTCCGGAGCGAGGACGTTTTCGTAGTCGCTTTGCGGGATGTTGACGAAGCTGGTGGGGTCGGACTGCCACTGGAGCTTGTCGGCGTCTTTCGACCGCATGTCGAAGATTTTGAGGGCCCGCTGGGTGAGGGCCGTTTCGAGTTCGTCGCCATCGGCCACGGCGGTGATGAAGAGTTTTCGTTTCGACTTCGTTTCGGCTCCCGGATCCTTGACCTGGCCTTCGATCCAGCGGCCCTTGATGTGGTCGAAGCGGTAGCGTTTTTTGGCTTCGCGGCAGTCGACCATTTTGTCGACGAAGAGGTCGAAGTGGCCGGAGCACTTCCAGACCTGGGGGTGCATGATGATGGAGGTTTCGACGCCGACCATGGAGAAGGCCTGGGGGGCGCCCTCAGGGGCATCGAGGGGGTCGTGGCGGGAGACCATGTCCTCGTACCAGGCGTTGCGGACGTTCCGCTTGAGTTCGGTGCCGAGGGGGCCGTAGTCCCAGAAGCCGTTGAGACCGCCGTAGATTTCGGAGCTCTGGAAGATGAAGCCGCGGCGTTTGCAGAGGGCGACGATCTTATCCATGAGTCCGGAACGGGGGGCGGGGGCGGTCATTTGTCGGGCGATTCTGGTGAGCGAAAACGGGTCGCGAGCGACCCGGCGAAACGAGTGTGGAATGGGGGATGTTAGGGGAAAATGTCGGGGTGATGAAGGAGAGACAGCGGGGGTGATGTTGGCGTTCGGAGGGGAGCCAATTGAGAAATGCAAATTGGCGATTGAGGGGGGTGTCAGGTGGGGGTGTCGATGGATTTGCGTGGGTCGATGAAGAGGCTGCACAGCCCCGCGAGTGCGAAGGAGACCGCGCACACGGTGAACGGCCCGGTCCACGTTCCGCGGAACGCCAGGGCGCTGGAGAGAATCAGCGGCGAAATGGCCGACCCGATGTTGCCCCACATGTTGCCCCAGCCAAGCGTCGAGGCGATGAACCGCCCGCCGATATCCTGATTAAAGGCCCAGGTGGCGGGTGATGCGAAATCGGTGGCGACGGAGACGATCGACAGGAGGGCAATGGCCATCGGGAGGGACGGCTCCAGCAGCATGCCTACAAACGCCGCCGTCGCCAGCGCCCGGCTGCCGGCGAGTGGAATGACGCGGCCCAGGCGCAGGCCGAACCGGCGGACGCAGCGATCGGTGGCGACGCCGCCGAGCATCATGCCGCCCCAGCCGCACCAGAGCGGAATCGACGCATACAGGCTGCGATCGGCGAACGACAGGTGATGGGCCTCCTGCAGGTACCGCGGGAGCTGCAGGACGAGGAACGTCCACGCGATATTGCCAAAGAACTGCGACCCGCTGATGAGCCACAGGCTGGGGCTGGTGACCATGCTTCGCAGCGGCAGGGCCGGTCGCGCCGATGGTGGTCCGCCGGCGGGAACGGTGCGGCCCTCTTCGATTTCGGTGAGCTCTGCGGTGGTGATGCGGGGATGGCTGGCAGGCCAGTCGCGAACGACGAACCAGAAGAGGGCGGCGACGAGGATGCCGGCGAGGCCGTAGGTCCACATGACGGGTCGCCAGCCGGCTGCGTAGAGGGGACGAATGGAACCGGGCAGAACGGCTTCCAGAATGAGCCGGTTGGCACGACGCAGGTCGTCCTTGTCCGGCGAAACGGCCTCGGCCGCGCGAACGGCTGCGGCGTCAGCCGGAAGCCGTTTGAGTTCCGCCGCCGTCGCGAGGAGTTGCCCATCAATGAGCGTGTTGAGCCAGTCCGCCCATTCCGCACGGTGCGAGTCGAGGTCGAGGTTGTTGTACTGCAGGTCTGCACCATTCTCGACGGTCCCCGGAAGGCCAAACTGGCCGGCCAGGCGTTCGAGGCCAATGACAGGCGGACGCGTCCGTTCCTCAGCGGCACGGTTGGTGAGTCCTGTGTGATAGGTATCGACAACGAACTCGAGATTTCCCTGCTCCCGCGGCGTCACGCTCTGGGCCGCGCGTCGGAGGATGAGGAGCCGGGCCTGGCGTTCTTCGGATTCAACCGGGAGCGATTGATGGAACGTCGCGAACAGGACCTGCTCGGAAAAATGGAAAGGGGCGACGATGTCGTGAGGCGTGACGCTTGCGAGGCCCGCTCCGGAGGCGAACTTCATCACCAGGAACGCCGTCAGCAACGGCGCAATGCCGCCGCCGATGCGGCCGCCGATGGCGACGAGGCTGCTCGCGAGGCCGCGGCGTTTGAGTGGGACCCACCGGCCGACGATCGCGGCGCAGGTCGGGTAAGCGCCGGCCTGGGCCAGGCCAATACCGAGCCGCACGGCGATGAGCATGGCAAAGCCGTTCATCCAGCCCATGAGGGCCGTGCCGAGCGACCAGAGGAGGATATAGAGCGTGAGCATCCGCCGCGGGCCGTAGCGGTCGGTCAGGAGACCTGAGGGTACCTGCGCGAGCGCATAGGACCAGAAGAACGCGGAGAGTCCCCAGGCCATCTGGCGTTCGGTCAGCCCGAGGTCGGCCTTGATGAGCCGTTCGGTGTACGAGAGGACGAAGCGGTCGAGGTAGAGGAGGACGGAGGTGAGAAACGCCAGGAAGACGACGCGGTGCCGAATTCGCTGGGTCATTCGCTGGGCTCCGTGCGGCAGTCTGTTCACAAGAATAAAGCCCGGGGGTTGATACCCCCCGGGCTTTACAAGAATCACGCTCCGAACTTTTCGAGGCGGTTCGCGTGGGCGAGGGCCAGGAGCATGAGGTACTTGGCTTTAATGCTTCCGAGAGTGCCGAAGCGGCAGGCGGATTCGCCGAATTTGATAGCGCCGTCCGATCCGAGCAGATCGGCGTTGAGGAGCGTCGAGATGGGCCCCTTCTTCGGATCGCCGGGCTGACTTTCGAAGCGGGCGAGATCAGCGGCGAGCAAGGTGGGGACGGGGTGCCAGCTGTGGGACTGCATTTTGGCGGGAGTGCTGTGGTCGCCGGTGACGATCAGCACGTCGGGCTTCAGCGCGGTGATGCGAGGGATCACCGCGTCGAGGTCCTCGATCATCTTCACCTTCTTGCCAAAGTCGCCGTCTTCGCCGCACTTGTCGGTGTACTTGAAGTGCATGAAGAAGAAGTCGTAATCGTTCCAGGCCGCTTCGAGGCGGGTGCACTGGTCGCTGAGGGTCTGTCCCGCATCGAGGATGTCCATCGCGACGAGGCGGGCAAGGCCGCGGTACATGGGGTAGACCGCGATCGCACCGGCGCGGGTGCCGTAGACTTCCTGAAACGTCGGGATCGAGGGCTTCTTGTCGATGCCGCGGAGCGTGAGGAAGTTGGCGGGGGAATCGTTCTTCAGGATCTCGCGGGCCTGCTTGAGAAACGCGGCAGCGACTTCGGCCGTCCTCTTTGAGGCGTCGTTTTTGGCCACGGGCTCCAGCGGCGCAACCCCCGTCTTCTGGGGGTCGGTGTCTTCGACATCGCCGCCGAGGCCTGCGCCGCGCAACACGATGACGAGACGGTATTCCTTGACGTGTCGGACAAAGACTTCGACGCCGGGAATCTTGATGGCGTTCAGCTTCTCGCAGAGGGGGGCGGCGCGGTCGGAGTCGATGCGGCCAGCGCGGCGATCAGAGATGTTGCCGGCGGCATCGAGCGTGCAGAAGTTCCCGCGGATGGCGACATCGTTGGGGCCAAGGTCAAAGTCGATGCCAAGGGCTTCGAGAACTCCGCGGCCGATCTGGTACTTCAGAGGGTCGTAGCCAAAGAGGCCGAGGTGCCCGGGACCGCTGCCGGGGGTGATGCCGGGGAGGACGGGGGTGGAGAGACCGAGCGAGCTGCGGGCAGCGAGCTTGTCGAGGTTGGGTGTTTTCGCGGTCTCAAGTTCGGTCTTGCCGCCAGGCTCAAGCGGCAGGCCGCCGAGGCCGTCGGCGACAAGCATGACGATTTTGGACGTGCCGGACTTCTGGAGCTGGCGGGTGAGTTCGTGGATGTCGGACATGAGTTTTCCAGGTAGTAAGCATCCCGCCGGGCGCTGCCGGCGGGACGTCGGGATTGTTGGGCTGGGTTCGGAAGAAGCCCGGCTTCCCGCATTGAAGCGGCGATCGGAAAATGGGATCGCGAACCAAAATGGGGAAAGAAGCCGGGCTTTAGTAGATGACGTTGCTGTCGGGTTTGGCCGCTTTGAAGCGGTCGATGGCGGAATCGCTGACGCTGGTGTTGCTGATGTCGATGTCCTTGAGGGCCGGCGCCCGGGAGAGGGCGTCCATCCCATCGTCATCGAGGCGGGTCTGCTTGAGGTTCAGGCTGGCGAGGGCCGGCAGCGCGGCCAGTTTCGCCAGTCCTTCCGAACTGAGCCGGCTGCACTGCTCGAGGCTGAGCGATTTCAGCTTCGAGAGACCGAGCAGGTGCTGAATGTCGTCGTCCTCAATGAGCGCGGCCCACATTTCGAGCGTTTCGAGGTTCCTGAACTCGGCCAGCGTGGGCATGGCGTCGGATCCGAACGGCGTCTCACTGACATCCAGGTAGGTCAACCGTTCTTTCGAACCGAGCACATGCTGAAGGCCGCTGCCGTCGATCGAGGTGCCGCGGAGACGGAGATCGCGGAGGTTCTTCATGCCGGCCAGGGCTTCCAGGCCGGAATCATCAATGCGGGTGCGCATCAGATTCAGCTTGGAGAGCTCGGTCATGCCGGCCAGGTGGGTCATGGCGGCGCTGGTGACGGCGTTGGCGTCTTCGATTTCGAGGGTCCGCAGGTTCAGGCCGGCCAACTGCTTGACCCCTTCATCGGTCAGTTCGAAGTTTCGCAGCTTCACATCGACAAGCCCCGCACACTTGCCGACCGAGACCAGACCGGCGTCGGTGATCTGCGTACACCCGCGAAGATCAAGGGCCCGCAGCCCCTTCAGCTCGACGACGTACGGCATCCCCGCATCGGTGATGCGGCTGTACAGAAGCAGCAGCTGTTCGAGATCGGGAAGCGCCTTCAGCTGTGCGAGCCCTTCATCGGAAATCGCGGTGCACTTGCGCAGCCCGAGGACGCGCAGCTGCGGGACAATTTCCGCCAGTTTTCCGAGCCCCTGATTGGTGACTTCACTGTTCTCCAGACTGAGATACGTGAGCGACGGGAGGCCCCGGAAAAGTTCCAGCTGCGCATCGCTGAGAGCCGCTTCTTTACAGTCCGCCCGGACGACGTTGCCAGCGGCGTCGCGGCTCAGAATGACCCGCGCCTGTTCAAGTTGAGCGATGGCGGCGGGATCATCGGGCTTCGCCGGCGGAGGCGGAGGGGGCGTATGCGGGGCCGCCGGGGGCGTCGATGTTGCCGGCGGGGGGGCCGGCCGGCTGCATCCGGGGGCAGCGATCGCGCACGCCAAAACTGCAGGCAAGAGTAAGCGCAAAGTCTTCATGGATCGCAGATTTCAGTCAGTTCTGACGACGATCGGGCCCGCCAGAAACGACGGGACGCGAAACTGGCCGCGATGCTAACAGATGACCAAGGGAACAGAAGGGAACGAAGCCGACTGGCCACGGCGGGAACGCGCCTCGATCTGCCGGGCAGACCGGGGACGACCCGGTCAGCCGCAAGGCGCTTTCCGCGGTTCCGTCCGCTGGCTGGCCAGGCGTCTTGACGGATTGCCCCTGCGGCCCGCACGCGCGGTGGGGCGCAAACGGTCTTCCAGGCCGGCGCGGCCAGCGGCCCTGCGGGCGTCGCCCCAATTCACTCCGGCGGAATTCCCGGCAGTGCCCTGCCCGTCATCCCCGGGCTTCCTGGCGGAAATCCTTCGCGCTGATGCCGACATGCTTGCGAAACGCGACGCTCAGGTATTCGGGGTGCTCGAAGCCGGTCCGTTCGGCGATCACGCGCAGGCTGAGGTCGGTTTCTGCGAGGAGTTGCTTCACCCGATCGATGCGGATCGCGAAAATGTAATCGTGAATGGTTGACCCGAGCAGTTTCTTGTAACTGCGTTCCAGCAGCGTGCGGGAAGTGCCAGCCGCGGCGACGACATCGCCAACGGCAATGCCATCGCAGGCATGGGCCCGGATGAACCGAACTGCGGCGGCCACGTGCGGGTCGCTGACGGCCACGACATCGGTGGACTGCCGCGTGGCGACGCCCAGCGGCGCGATCAGCCGCGGGGCCGGTTCGATGAAGCGTCCCGCCATCAGGTCATCGAGAATGACGGCCGCCTCGTAACCGGCGCGGCGGGCATTGGGGACGACGCTCGACATCGGAGGATCGGAGAGCTCGCACAACAGTTCGTCATTGTGCCAGCCCATCACCGCGACCTCTTCGGGAACCTGCACGCCGAGTTCCCGGCAGAGCTGCAGCACCTGCAGCCCTCGGATGTCGTAGCAGGCCATGATGCCCACAGGCCGGGGGAGCTTCCTGAGCCACGCGGCGAGCCGCGTACGCTCGCGTTCGACATACAGGGAGTCCTCCGGCTTGTCGGGAAAGACGTGGCAGTCCGCCCCGCAGCGCTGGGCGTGTTCCAGAAAGTTCCGGCGGTGTGTTTCGGCCCAGGCAAAACGGGCATCGCCGCAGAAGGCCAGCTGCCTGAGTCCGCGATCCTGCAGGTGTTCGACCGCGAGCTGCATCGCCCGCCGGCTGTCTGAGATCACGCTGACGGCTTCCGGCATGAGGCCTGTGGCGCTGACGTTGACGGTCGGCAGCCCTTTGGCCCGCACGGCGTCGGCGATTTCGGTCGTCTCGATGCGGGCGATGATGCCGTCGCCCGACCAGTTGCGCAGCCACGTCAACGGGAGCTGTCCGCGTCCCTGTTCGGTCAGCTGGATCGACCAGGAAAAACGCTCCCGTACAAACGCATGAATGCCATGCAGCAGTTCGCGGGCATACCGGTTGGAGCTTTCAATGAGCAGCGCGACGCTCTTGCGATGCCGTGGGCGAGCCATCGAATCCCTTGCAGATAAGGACACATTAAGCTTCGACCAGACGGAAAGTTGCAACAAAAATACGCGAAATCTCATCGGAACTGCGAGCCGTTCCAAACAGAATCATGTCACACATCGATCGGGGATTCGGATGCGGGGAATCTCTGTCGGTATCGAGAGAAGCCGCCTTGACGTGCTCACTGGGGGAAAGGCTTTGCCGATGCGTCGTATCTGTTCGCGAATGGTTGCTTCGGGGATGTTGCTGGGGGTTGGCCTCCTGGCGGGGTGCAGCAGCACGCCCCCCGATTTTCTGACGGAAGAACAACTCGCGGCGCAGGCCGCCGCGGAGAAACAGGCCCTGGCGGATGAGGACGCGGCCGAAGCCGAGTTCCAGAAGAGCCAGCGAAAGCAGCGTCGTTAGACCCGCTGCGCAGGTCCGGTGTTGCATGGTTTCAGCGCCGGTGATGAAACGGCGCGTGGCGAATGGTCGCCTGGCCATCCCCTGCGGAAGCCCGACCGCCTGCCTGAATGATGTTTCCGCCCCATTGATCCAGCGTTTGCCGCGGATCGGTCGGCGACTGGCGTTTCTGGCTGGCGGCCCCTGAAGGCCGACAGGCGGATGCCCGCGCACCGTCCGCTGATTTATTCGTCTGTCTCTGTCCTGCTCTCGGAGGTACGGAATGCCCAACTCACGGCTGCGACGTGCATTTACGCTGATCGAACTGCTGGTGGTCATTGCGATCATCGCCATTCTGATCGCCCTGCTGCTGCCGGCGGTGCAGCAGGCGCGAGAGGCGGCCCGGCGAACCCAATGCAAAAACAACCTCAAGCAACTGGGGCTGGCGCTGCATAACTACGCCGACATTTTCGGCATGTTTCCTCCGGGCTGCGTGAACATCAACCCGGGGCTAGGCGCGCCGGACCTGAACATCGACACCAACCTCGGAAACTGGGCCTGGAGCGCGTTTCTCCTGCCGCAGATCGATCAGGCGCCGCTGTTCAACCAGCTGAACATCAATCAGTTGAGCATGCCGCAGGCGGTTGACATTCCCGCCTCGCTGCAGGCCATGCAGCAACCGCTGCAGGCGTTTCGATGTCCGTCCGACATTGGTCCCGGCCTGAACACAAACCGGGGCTTTATTGGAATCACGACCACCGCGACGCAGCCCCTCGCGCTGTCCAGCTACGTGGGAGTCAACAGCAGCGGCGAACTGCGCCGCTCTCCCGGCAATGCGAGCGGTGCGGCCAACGGCATCTTCTACATGAACAGCAATGTCGGATTCCGGGACATCCCCGACGGAACCAGCAATACCGCCATCGTGGGCGAACGCTGCTGGAGCCTGCACACCAATGCCCAGGGTTCACAGACCCTGAATGCCGGCTCGGTCTTCGGCACCCGCGGGACCCGGCAGAACTCGGAAAAAGGCCTGGCAGACGCCATGGGCTGCGGCCGGTACAAGCTGAACTTCACCGCCTTCTGGCCCACTCCGAACGGTAGCCAGGCAACGGCGCGGCGAGTCTTCGGCAGCTACCATACCGGCGGCGCCCACTTCGTGCTGGGCGATGGCGCCGTGCGGTTCATCAGCGAAAACATTGACGCCGATATGAATCAGTCGAACCAGACGCTGGTGACTGATAGCGTGATCGACTCGACCTGGGAGCGACTGCTGGCCAGAAATGACGGCCAGCCGATCGGCGAGTTCTGATGTGCGTGCAGGAACTCCCTGCGAGTCCTCCGGGCCACCTGCGTGACACGACCTTAAACTCGCGCCACGCAGGTTCTGAAGTTCGTTTCGTTGGACGACGTTCGTCTCGTTGTCGAAAGTGCCGATCCCTCCATTCCGTCTGAATGCCCCGGGAGTTCACCTTGCCGGTTCAACACTGTGTTCCGTGGCCTGCCCGACAGGGCGCGCCCCTGCGATTCCTGGTGGTCTGGTTGGCCCTGCAGCCCGGCCTGAGCCGGTGCGCCGAGCCGAAACTCGATCATGCACGCTGGCTGTCGGGCTTCCGGGACGGGATCAAGCACTATCGGGATAAATCGGATCGCACCTCGTACCCGAGGTATCGCGACGACCAGACGCGGGAGATCGCCGACAACCTCCGGCGTTATCAGCGCGTCAACGGGGGCTGGCCGGCGAATTTCGATCCGCTGCGGATTCTCTCGGACGACGAACTGCGGCAGTTGAAGGCCGACCAGTCGAAGGAAGACACCAGCCTCGACAACCACGCCACGTACCCAAACACGGAGTACCTGGGATGGGCCTACACCAGGCTGGGAGATCCCGGCGATCGGGATGCGGCCATTCGGGGGATTGAGTTTCTGCTGAAGTCGCAGTACGCCAACGGCGGATGGCCGCACAGCTGGCCCAGCCGGAACGACTATCGGCCACGGATCACGCTTGTGGATGGCGTGATGGTCGGCGTGCTCAAAACGCTGCATCTGGTCGCCGATCGACGCCTGCCGTTTGAATGGGTCAGTTCGGAACTGTCCGACCGGGCCCGGGAAGCGGTGGAGCGGGGTGATCGACGGCTCCTCGCCCTGCAGTGGAAACGGAACGGCGTGCTGACCGGGTGGGCGTCGCAGTATGATGAAGTCACGCTGCAGCCGGCTCGGGGGCGAAGCTATGAACTGCCAGCATTGATCAGCAGCGAATCGGTCGGGGTGATCGAGTACCTGATGTCGTTTGAAAACCCGTCGCCGGAGGTGGTGGCCGCCATTGACGCCGGGGTGAGGTGGCTGCAGGACTCGACCATCCACGGGCTGCGGATCGAACGGGTCAAGGCGGAGACCGTGCGGTTCGAGAACCACACCAGCCATGATGACGTGGTCGCCATCGAGGACCCCGCCGCACCGCCGCTGTGGGCCCGGTTTTACGACCTCGAGACGAATGAGCCTGTGCTGGCCAATCGCGATGGCGGACGGGTGACGAAGCTGTCGGAGATCGCACGGGAACGGCGGACCGGGTATTCGTGGTATGGGGGCTACGCCCGCCACCTGCTGGAAAATAATTACCCTGCGTGGCAGGCCCGTCGTCAGGAGCGGGCGGCCGGGAAGGCCGGCAGCGACTCGAAGCTGTAAGGGGGGGGCGTTGACGGCTGCTTGGATTTTGTGTCTATCGATCGACTGAACCGGGACGGAGTGCTGGCATGAGGAAGCCTGTCGCTGCGTGGACGATGTTGTTGTGTGTGGCATTCGCTGGTCGAGCCCGCGCCGCCGACATGCACTTTCCCGGCGCCCACTGGACTCCGGTTTCGCCCGCGGCCGCCGGCCTGAGCGGCGAACGCCTGGAGGCGGTCGCCGCCGCGCTGGGGGGACGCGGCTGCATCCTGAAGCACGGTCAACTGGTGCATGCCTGGGGCGACCAGGCGGAGAAAAGCGACTGGTACTCATCGGCCAAGCCGGTTCTTTCCACGCTGCTGATGTTTGCGATCCACGAGGGGAAGGTGGCGTCGCCCGACGTCCGGATCGCTGAGTACGGGTGGGAACTTCTGCCCAAGGACCAGACCATGACGTTTCGTCATCTGGCATCGATGACCAGCGGGTACGCCCGGCCCGAGCCCCCCGGCGCGGCGTGGGCCTACAACGATTTCGCCATTCAGCTCTATCAGAAAACCTTGTTCGACCGGGTCTTCCAGGAGGATCCCGACGGCTGCGCGGGCGCGCCCGAGCGCTTCGGGGCGCTGGGCCTCGAAGACGGTTTGTCGTTTCGCAAGACAAACCGGCGGCTGAGCGCTTCGGTTCGCGACTTCGCCCGGATCGTTCACTTCTGGATGAATCACGGACGGTGGGGAGACCGTCAGGTGCTACCAGCCCGGATGTTTGTCGAAAACATGCGGGTGCAGGTTCCTGCCGACCTGCCAAACACCCGGCCCGCGGAAACCAACGACTACCTGCAGATCGCGTCCTATGGCGGCGGATCGGACCACTTTTCGACCGCGGGCCCGGGCGTCTACGGATTCAACTGGTGGTTCAACGGAACGGGACCCCAGAACCCGGACCGACCATGCTGGCCCGATGCTCCCACAGATACGGTGATGAGCATCGGCCACGCCGGAAATTCGTCCGCGATGATGCCGGGACTGGGCCTGGCCGTCGTTTGTGCCGGGGGAGACTGGGGAAAACTGGAAGCCGGGAAGCCCGAATCGGTGCTGAACCAGCGACTGAAACTGATCGCCTGGGCGGTGGAGCCCGTCAACAAACAGGCTGCGCGTCCTGGTCGCGATCCCGGTGAGCCTGATGAACAGCAAACCTTGAAGACCGGTCGACGGCCGTCGGCGCCCGTCGGCCTGATTCCTGCCCGTGTTGTTGTGTCGGCCGCCGCACCGTAGTCAACGGCGGCCTGCCGCGTCTGTCCTGCGCCGAGTCTGTCTTGCCGAGCGAACTGACTGTCGAACGCCCCCTCGCCTCGCCGCTGCCCCGGCGGCTGTGGCTGGTCGTCGGCACGTTCAGCCTGTCGTTGCTGCTGTATGTGGATCGCGTCTGCATTTCGGCGGCGGAGGGACCGCTGTCGCGCGATCTGGGACTGAGTCGCGAGCAGATGGGCTGGGCGATGTCGGCCTTTGCGCTGGGCTATGCGCTGTTTCAGGCGCCGTCCGGCTGGCTGGCGGACCGCTTCGGCCCGCGTCTGGTGCTGGCGGCGGTCGTCGTATTCTGGTCGATCTTCACCGGACTGACCGCGGCCGCAACCGGGCTCGCGACGCTCCTCCTGATCCGGTTCCTGTTCGGCGCGGGAGAGGCCGGGGCGTTCCCGGGCATCGCCCGCGCTGTGTATGCGTGGATTCCGGTTCAGGAGCGGGGGCTGGTCCAGGGAATCAACTTCTCGGGAGGCCGGCTGGGGGCGGCGTTCGCCCTGCCCGTGATGGGCGTGCTGATCGACGCCCTGGGATGGCGCGGAAGTTTTCTCGTGTTGATGATGCTCGGATTTGCGTGGTCGGCCGCATGGTGGCTGTGGTTCCGGGACGATCCCGCCGATCAACCGGGCATCTCGGCCGAAGAACTCGCGGCCATCACGGCCCGCCGTCACTCAACGGGGGAAACCGATCCGTTGCCGGCTGCGGGGGCTTCGCCGCTGTGGCGATCCAGAAATCTGTACCTGCTGAGCCTGCAGTACTTCTGCAGCAACTTCACGTTTTTCTTCTGCCTGACATGGCTGTTTCCCCATCTCCGGCAGACGTACGAGCTGACCGCCGTACATGCTGGCTTCCTGGCAGCGGCGCCCTTTGTGGCCGGGGCGGCGGGAAACTGGTTTGCCGGCTGGCTGGTCGACTCCATTTATCGACGCGGCGCATGGGCCGCGTCGCGGCGCTGGCCGGCGGTGGCCGGGTTCGCCCTCGCGACCGTCGGCGTTCTCGGGTGCGCCCGGGCGGAATCGGCGGTCGAGGCGGTCGCGTTTCTCAGCGTGGCTGTGTTCGGGGCGGACATGACCCTATCGCCGTCGTGGTCCATGTGCATTGATATCGGACGGACGCGGGCCGGCCTGGTGTCCGGCGTCATGAACATGACGGGCAACCTCGGATCGTTCGTGACGGGCATCGCGTTCCCCTACCTCTTGACCTGGACCGGCACCGGGGCGGCGTTCTTCTATGTGGCGGCCGCGCTGAACCTGGCGGCTGCCGGCGCATGGTTTGGCATTCACCCGCGGCCGTCGCAGGAGGTCGGCCCATGAAGCGCCTCCGGGGCATCTGCGTCGGCGCCGGCTACTTCAGCCCGTTTCATCTCGACGCATGGCGGCGGATGGAAGACGTCGAGATCGTCGCGCTGTGCGATGTCGATGAGGCCCGGGCCCGCGCTGCGGCGTCTCAGTTCGGAATCCCGCGTCACGACCGCGAGTTGACTCGGGCGCTGGAACTGGGCGACATCGACTTCGTCGACATCATTACGCCGCCGGCCACGCATCGGCAGTTGGTGGAACAGGCCGCCGCCGCAGGCGCTGACATCATCTGCCAGAAGCCGCTCGCCCCCGACTTTCAGACGGCCCGGGACATCGTGGCGGTCGCGCGGCAGGCGGGCGTGCGGCTGATGGTGCACGAGAACTTCCGCTTCCAGCCGTGGCATCGCGAAATTCGCCGCCTGATCGACGCCGGAGCGATTGGCCGGAAGCTGCACACGCTGACGATGCGGACCCGGCTGGGAGACGGCTGGGGCCCCGACGCCTACCTGTCGCGGCAGCCCTACTTTCGCGACATGCCGCGTCTGCTGGTCCACGAAACCGGAGTCCACCTGATTGACGTCTTCCGGTACCTCGGCGGGGAAATTGTCGAAACTTACAGCCTCCTGCGGCGGTTGAATGAAGTGATCCGCGGCGAAGACGCGGGCCTGCTGACCTTCCGGCTGCAGAGCGGCGCGGTGGCCGTGTGGGACGCCAACCGGTTTAACGACAGTGCTGACGCCGATCCGCGCTACACGTTTGGAGAGCTGCTGGTGGAGGGGGACGGAGGATCGATCCGGCTGGCGTCCGATGGAACCCTCTCCGTCCAGCCGCTGGGAGGCCGCGAAATCACGCACGACTACCAGCACGTCCATCGCGGATTTGGAGGAGACTGCGTCTTCAACACCCAGCGGCATTTCATCGACAGCCTGATATCGGGAGCTCCCTTCGAAACCAGCGGCGAGGAGTCGCTGAAGAACCTGCAGGTCGTGGAAGCCGTTTATCGCTCGGCCCGGGAGAATCGTCCGATTGCCGTTTCGGGCGAACCCGCAGTGCGTCGCCGGCGGCGGTTCATCGACCTGAGCCTGCCAATTGACGCCGCGCTGCCGAACGCATCCGTCACGCCTGCCCGGACGCTCGCAGGCGACGGGTGGAACGCAACCACCTTGACCCTGTATTCCCACTGCGGGACGCACATGGATGCTCCGCGGCATTTCCTCGACGACGGCGCGACGATCGACGAGCAGTCGCTGTCCGTCTGCTGCGGACCGGCGCGGGTGCTCGACCTGACTCCCGTGGCGCCGCGAGAGCTGCTCACCCCCCGGCGTCTGGAGCCGTGGGCCGACCGCATTCAGGCCGGCGATCGCCTGCTGCTGCGGACGGACTGGCATCGACGGTTCGGAACCGTGGAGTACCGTGACGCCCTGCCCCGCATTTCGCCCGAACTCGCACACTGGCTGGTCGACCGGGGCGTCGCGCTGGTCGGCGTCGAGCCGCCTTCGGTGGCCGATGTGAACGCGCTGGCGGAGCTCACGGAAGTCCACCGCATCCTGCTGAGAGGCAATGTGTGCATTGTGGAAGGGCTAGCGCACCTCGACCAGCTGCCCGCGGACGTCGTGGAGTTCACGGCGGTCCCGCTGCGGGTCAGCGGCGGCGATGGTTGTCCGGTGCGCGCATTTGCCGTGGTCGATGTTCCCGATGATTCAAACATGTCCCGTCCCTGATCCTGCAGTGAGTCTGTCTATGCCTTACACAGCGACGGCCCCGGCGGAGCGCCCAGACACTTCCCTGACGCGGCGATACCGCATTGCCGTTCTGCCCGGCGATGGCATCGGCCCGGAAATCACCGCGGCCGCGCTGGCCGTCATTCAGGCGGCGGCGCGTTCGGAACGGGGCCTGGAACTTCGGTTCGACCAGCATGAAGCCGGGGCGATGCATTTTCGCCGCACCGGCCAGACCCTTCCGGAACCGGTTCTTGACGACTGCCTCGCAGCCGATGCCGTGCTCCTCGCGGCGATCGGACTGCCCGATGTCCGCAAAGCGGACGGCACGGAAGTTCAGCCGGACATGATGGTGGGACTGCGCCGCGCCCTGGGGCTGTACGCCGGCGTGCGCCCGGTGAAGCTGTACCAGGGTGTGGCGTCGCCCCTCACCACCGCCGAACAGGGGATCGATCTGGTCATCATCCGCGAGAACCTGGAAGGGCTGTTTGCATCGTTTGGCGGCGGCTGCGTGGTGAATGACGATGTGGCGACCGACACGATTGTCACCACGCGCGAAGGGACCCGCCGGGTCGCGGAATTCGCGTTCCAGCTGGCGGCGCGACGGAACGGCCGGCCGCTCGATGGCCGGCGGATGGTCACCTGCGTCGACAAGGCGAACGTGTTTCGCAGTTACGCCTTCTTTCGCAAGGTGTTTCTGGAAGTTGCCGGCCGGCATCCGGACATCACAGCCAATGCGGCGTACGTGGATGCGATGAGCCTGCATCTCATTCAAAATCCGTCGGCGTATGACGTGCTGGTGATGGAAAACCAGTTTGGCGACATCCTCTCCGACCTGGGGGCGGCGCTTGTCGGCGGGCTCGGGCTGGCGCCCTCGGCCGAAATCGGCCTGCACCATGCCCTGTTCCAGCCGTCGCACGGCTCGGCGCCGACGCTTGCCGGCAAGAGCCTCGCCAACCCGCTCGCGATGATCCTCTCCGCCGCCATGATGTTCGACTGGCTGGGAGAGCGGCACGCCGATGGCGACCTCGCCCGCATCGGCCGGCGCATTGAAGCGGCGGTCGAACAGACGCTGCAGGCCGCAGATGTTCGCACGCCGGATCTCGGCGGGAACTCCACAACCACCGATGTCGCCCAGGCGATCATCGATCACCTGACCTCCTGACGCCGCTGTCTTCAGTCTTCCGCCCTCCTCTGTTCGTTGCAGGACTGCTATGCGCTCTGTGTGGATTGCTCTTCTCGTCGCCGCCTGCCTGCAGGCACTGCCTGTCGCCCGAGCGGCGGAACCGGCCGTCGCTGCCTCAGCGGGCCGCTCCGTGGAACTCTTCCGCGACGACTTCTCGCGGTTCCCGCCCGGCCTGCTGTCGCGGCCGCTGGGCTTCATCAACGGAGCGATCCAGGAGTATCACTACCTGCCGCAGCGCGGGGTTCCGCTGGGACCGTGGGGAAACGCCATCTGCTACCTCGACGCCTGGGCGGCCGGAACGGATGACCACGGCCCGTATCTCGACCAGGTGCTGCCCACCAAAGGGGGCCGCATGATGCCGCGTCTGCTGGCGCCGCTGTTTGTGACGGGCGAGCCGGAATGGGCGGACTACACGGTCGAGGCGACCATCACTCCGAAGACGACCGACGATTTCGCCGGAATCGTCTTCCGGTATCACACGAACCGGCACCACTTCCTGTTCTGCCTGCAGGACGGCGACAAGGCGCGGCTGGCGATTCGGATGCCGATCGAAGATGAGTTCCGCATCTGCCGCTTCCGCGAACTGAAGACCGTCGACTTCCCCTACCAGGCCGGTTCGTCCTATCGGCTGCGCGTCGTCAACGAAGGGCCGCAGATTCAGGCGTACATCAATGACGCGCTGGTCGCGGAAGCCAATAGCGACGAACTGCTGACCGGCAAGGCGGGCCTCTCGTCGAACGTCCCCTGCCGGTTTCGCGACTTCCGGGTGACAGCGCCGCTGGCCGCGCGCACCCGAATCGAGCAGCGCATCGCCGCTCGAACGCAGGAACTGGCGGAACTGCAGGCGCAGAATCCGCAGCCCAAACTGTGGAAGAAGTTTCTGACCCCCCGGTTCGGCGTGGGACGCAACATGCGGTTTGGCGATCTGGACGGCGACGGCGTGCTGGACATGCTGATCGCCCAGAACATTCCGCAGACCCCGGACGACAAGGCGGTGGAAATCGGCTGCATGACCGCGCTGACCGTCAATGGCGACATCCTCTGGCAGCGCGGCGAACCCGATCCCAGCAAAGGGCTGTTGACCAGCGATACGCCGTTCCAGATTCACGACATCGACGGCGACGGTCGGAATGAAGTCATCGTGGCGAGCGAGAAGAAACTGCTGGTGCTGAACGGACGGACGGGCGAGGTGTTGAAATCGACCGAAACGCCCCGGGTCGAAAGCTATCCCCAGGTGAACCAGAAGGTGCCCGACAACTGGCCGACGAACGTCAGCAGCGCCGACTGCATCGCGTTTGCGGACCTGTCGGGCAAGGGTCACAAAAGTGAAATCATCCTGAAGGACCGTTACTGGAACTTCTGGGTCTACGACAGCGACCTCAAACCGCTGTGGCACGGACAGGGCATGACGGGACACTTTCCCTATGCCGTTTCCGACGTTGCGGAAGGTCGCGACCTGCTCGCGATCGGTTACGCACTCTGGGACGGTTCCGGCAAGCAATTGTGGAGCGTCGACCCGGCGTTCAAGGACCACGCCGATGCCATCGTGATGGGCAACTTTTCGGGCGATCCGAAGCAGCCGCCCAAGGCGTATTACTGCGGCAGCGATGAAGGGTTCATCGTGGTGAACCACCGGGGGCTCATCGAGCGGCATGTCCGGATCGGGCATGCGCAGGCGGCGGCGGTCGGCAAGTTCCGGATGGACCTGCCGGGTCTGCAGATCATGACGGTCAACTTCTGGAAGAACCCGGGCATCGTGTCGCTGTTTCAGAACGATGGCGAACTGCTGCAGCAGGAGGAGCCGCACCATTTCGGCAGCCCCATGCTGCCGGTGAACTGGCGCGGCGACGGCCAGGAATTCGTGCTGCTCTCAGGGAACGTCCGTGAAGGGGGGCTGCTGGACGGCTCCCTCCGCCGCGCGGTGATGTTCCCCGACGATGGACATCCCGACCTGTGCGCGGCGGTGCGCGATCTCACCGGCGATGCGCGGGACGAGATCATCCTGTGGGACCAGGACAGCATCTGGATCTACACCCAGGACCGGCCGTTCACCGGGGACCAGATCTACGCGCCGGTGCGGAACCCCGACTGCAATGATTCCAATTACCGCTGCAACCTGTCGCTGCCGCGGTGGAACGCAGCCGCGCGCTCCACGAAGACGCCCTGAGCGTGGATGGCACTTGAATGCGTGCGCCCGTGAACAGACGCGCCCCTGAACGCCGGTGAAACCGCGGGCGGGGGCGCGGGGGCGGACGCGGTCAGCTTTCCGAGCGGGTGATGACCGGGAAGTTGTGGCGCTCGCCGCGCCCCTGCAGCGGATAATCCTTCCGCAGCGGGTACGCGGTGTATTCATCCGGCATGAGGATTCGCCGCAGATCGGGGTGTCCTTCGAAATTGATGCCGAACATGTCGAAGACTTCCCGCTCCAGCCAGTCGGCCCCTTTCCAGAGGGCATACACCGACGGCAGCGCCGGGTTTGGATCGTTGACGTGGGTCTTGAGGACCACCCGCTCGCCGGTGGCCGTGTTCAGCAGGCAGTAGACGACGCCAAACCGCTCGGTCGCCCCTTCGTATTCGAGATAGTCGACGGCCGTCAGCTCGGCCAGCATGTCGAAACCGAACTCGGACTTCAGCGCCGAGGCGGCGTCGTACAGCCGGGCGGCGGGAACGATGACGCGACGATTATCGCGAAACTCGCTGATCGAGCCGTCGAAGCGAGCGGCAAAGGCGGCGGTATCGAGCATGGTGAGGAATCAGGAATCAGGAATCAGGAATCAGGAATCAGGAATCAGGAATCAGGCTGGCGACGATTTTCAACCTTCATCCATCCGCCTTCATCCTTGCTAAGGATGGTGAATGGCGACGACGGGGCGGCGGAATCAGTTCCAGGTCGGCTGCTGGTAGATCGGCAGGTCGACAATGGGGAGCGACTCGCGCGAGCGGCGGATTTCGTCCAGTTCCAGCGGGATCGGGCCGGTGGCCGTGGTGCGCCGGCCGAATTCGCGTCCGTTGTGGGTGCCGGTTTTCTGGACGATGTCCTGCATCTCAATCAGGGCGGCGATGAGCTGCTCTGGGCGCGGCGGGCAGCCGGGGACGTAGAGATCGACCGGAATGAAGCGGTCGACCCCCTGGACCACGGCGTAGGTGTCGAACACGCCGCCCGTGCAGGCACAGGCGCCCATCGAAATGCACCATTTCGGCTCGGGCATCTGCAGCCAGATGCGCTGCAGCACCGGGAGCATTTTCATGACGACGCGGCCGGCGACGATCATCAGGTCGCACTGCCGGGGGCTGAACCGCATGACTTCCGCGCCGAAGCGGGCGAGGTCGAAGCGGGAGGAGGCGGTGGCCATCAGCTCGATGCCGCAGCAGGCCGTGGCGAACGGCATGGGCCAGAGGCTGTTTTTGCGAGCCCAGCTGGCGGCGGCGTCGAGGGTGGTCAGGAAGACGTTGTCGGGAAGTTTTTCGGACATGATGTCGGTGAATCGCCGCGGGCCTGAACCTCCGTGGCACCGCATGCGGTGGGGCCAGGATTCAGGATTCAGGATTCAGGATTCAGGGTGACGTGGCGAGGGCTCTTGCTCAGACTGAAGGATAGACGAGTGGCCGTAGGGGGGCGAGATGGCTTCGCGCCGCCTGCACTCAGCGCCACTTGAAGACGCCTTTGCGCCAGGCGTAGACGTAGGCGACCGCGAGGGTGGCCATGAAGATGATCATGATGCCGAACATCAAGTTCCGGAGTTCAGCGGGCAGGCCGCCGTCGCCGGCGTCGATGTAGGCGCTGGTGGCCCATGGGTACAGGTACAGCAGCTCCACGTCGAAGACCATGAAGAGGATCGCGACCAGGTAGAACTTCACGTCAAACGGCTGGCGGGCGTCGCCGACCGGGTCCATGCCCGATTCGTACGCCATCTGCTTGGTCGGCGTTTTCTTCCGCGGCCCGAGGATGTGCGTCAGCACCATGTTGGTGATGACGAATCCGATGAGGACGAGGATATAGACGAGGATGGGGGCGAAAGGAGACATTGCAGGGGGCCGTTATTGGGCCTGACGAAATGGGCCGGAAAGGGTGGAGCGCGGCTTCAAGGTGACCGGTGGCCGGATGTTAGGCAAAGCGGAAAACGCGAACAACTGCCCTTCAGGGCATTCGCTTTGAAATCGCAAAGGCTAGAATGTCTCTTTTGCCCGAGGTCGCGACTCTGCAGCGGCTCTCCGTCCGGATTTGTCGACCGAAAGTGTCAGTGAAGTCGTGAACAGCGAAGCCTCTTCCGCCGAAGCCTCGAAAGGCACCTACGCGTTCGTCTCCCTCGGCTGCCCCAAGGCTCTGGTCGACAGCGAGAAGATGCTGGGACATCTGGCGATTGATGGATTTCAGGTCGTCTCTGAGGCGGAGGGGGCCGATTTCGTTGTCGTGAACACCTGCGGGTTCATTGAACAGTCGCGGGCGGAGTCGAAGGCCGTCATTCAGGAAATGCTCGATCTCAAGAAGGCGGGCGGCACGAAAGGCGTGATTGTGGCCGGCTGCCTGCCGGAGCGGCTGGGCGGGGCCCTGCTCGATGAAATGCCGGACATCGACCACGTGGTCGGCGTGTTCGGGCGGGATGAAATCGCGAGCGTGGCTGAGCGGCTGACGGGGACGTCGCCGTCGTCGCTCATCCAGTTGGAGTCGTCGCTGCCGGGGGTCACTCCCCTGCACCGCGAGCAGCGGGAACTGTTCCGGCCGGCCGCGATCAAGGCGCTCGATGACCGCGCCCGCATGCGGCTGACGCCGTCGCACTTCGCCTACCTGAAGATCTCCGAAGGCTGCGACCGGACGTGCACGTTCTGTTCGATCCCCAAAATGCGCGGGAAGCACGTCACCAAGCCGATCGAAATGGTGATTGAAGAAGCGAAGGAACTGGCGGCCGATGGCTGCAAGGAGCTGATCCTCGTCGCCCAGGACACGACCTATTACGGGCTCGACCTGTATGGCGAAGTTCGGCTGGTGCAACTGCTGAAGGAACTCGAACAGGTTGAGGGGATCGAGTGGATCCGGCTGATGTACCTGTACCCGATTCATTTCACCGATGAACTGATCGGAACGATCGCCGATTCGGGGAAGATCATTCCCTACCTCGATATGCCGCTGCAGCACATCAACAGTCAGGTGCTCAAACGGATGCAGCGGCGAGTGAACCGGGAGAAGACGATCGATCTCGTCCAGAAACTGCGCGACCGCATTGCGAATCTCGTCCTGCGAACGACGTTCGTCGTCGGTTTTCCGGGGGAAACCGAAGCCCAGTTCGAGGAACTGCGGGAATTCGTCAAGGAGACGCAGTTTCAGCGGATGGGCGTCTTCCCGTTTTCCCGCGAACCGGGAACGGCGGCCGATCGCCTCGATGGCCACCTGCCCGACGACGTGAAAACCGCCCGGGTCGAAGCGCTGATGGCCGACCAGCAGGAAATCGCCTTTGCATGGGGCGATTCGATGGTGGGCTACGAACTCGACTGCCTGATTGACGAGGAGGTCGAAGACGGGCTGTGGGCCGGGCGGACGTTTGCCGATGCGCCCGAAATCGACGGCGTGGTTTACGTTCAGGGCGAGCATCTCAACGTGGGCGATTTCGTGCCGGTCGAGATCCTCGAGCGTCGGGATTACGACTGGATCGCGGCCGCTGCGGACGAGTGAGCTTCTGGTTCAGCCATCGCCGTTGCGCCTTCAGAATTCGCATGCGGCCATTGACGACCGTGCAGAACCCGCTCGGAACGAGGGCCCCGCAGCGGCGTTTCCGGGCGGCGCCCTGAAATGGCGCCGTCGTGCCGATCGACGGCTATTGCACTTCGATCGCGTTCGTCAACACCCGCCCCGGAATCTCATCCAGGGCAGCGTGGGTGACGAGCTGTTTGGCGTAATAAGTGCTGGCGACGCCCGAAATCACGACCGACTCATCGGTGACATCGACGTGCAGGTCGCGAATGCGGCCACCAGTGCGGCATCGAACGATGCGTTCGATGCGGGCCACCAGATTTTCGTCGATGCAGACCGTGGATTCGGAATCGACGGGCGCGCACCCGACTGTAGCCGCGGTCACCAGCAGGCTCTCTTCCAGGAGCATGGACTCCCTCCTTGCATCAAAGCGTCGGAGGCCGGGGCCAGCGCCCCGACGGACTGCCGCTGTCACTGTCTCCTGAGTGACCACCAGCGGCCTAAGGAGGCTATCAAACCCGATTCCGATGGTCAATTCGCGACAGGATTCTCAGCGGGCCGTCTTAACTTCATCTGCAAACTCGCTACGATCCAGCGGTTCCCTCAAACCTCGACTCTTCTTGGATGCAAGCACAATGAGTGGTGTCTTTGCCGCTGGATGGACGCGGCGTTGCGTCGTCGCCCTGGCAGTTCTGTCGACCGTCGTTTCCGTCCGGGCGGACGACGATTCCACGCCGCAGTCGCTGCTGCCGCCGGAGACGTACCTGTTCATCAGCTGCCCCAGCATGACCGACCTGAAGACGCGGTTTGGCGAGGGGGCGATGGGCAAGCTGTGGAATGATCGCTCGATGAGCGCTTTCCGCGACGAAGTCAGCACGCAGCTCGATAAAGCCTCGTCCAGCACGCAGGAAGAAATCGGAATCCCCCTGCGGGATCTGCTCAACCTGCCCACGGGGGAAGTGACGCTGGCCGCCTCGAAGGTCAAGAACCGCCTGGGCCTCGCGCTGATCATTGATGTCGGCGAGAATACCGACACGCTCAACAAGGTGATGTCGAAGATTCACGAGAAGCTTCTGGAGCGCGGAACCAAGACGACGGAGACCTACGAGGAAGTCGAACTGACGATCCTCAAGCCGGCCGATGCAAAGCAGGGCGAATTCGTGACGTTCACGGATGAGTCGTACGCCGTCTTCGCATCGAGCGCCGATCTGGCCAAGGCCATTCTGGACCGGTGGGATGGGAAGCATGAGAAAACATTCGAGTCGAACGCCTCGCTCAAGACGATTCTCGAGGAATGCGAGGAGAGCGACGACGAGTTTTCTGACCTGTACTACTACGTCGACCCGGTCAACCTGATTCTCGAAGGCCTCAAGCTCAACCCGCAGACGGCCGGCAACGCAGCCATGGCGCAGGGCTTTCTGCCGCTGCTGGGTCTCGACAAGCTGAAGGCGATCGGCGGCGCGGTCTCGCTGGAAAGCGACGATTTCGACAGCGTCTCGCGGACGATGTTTCTTGTGGATCAGCCGGCCGCCGGCCTGCTGAACATTTTCCGGATGCCCGCGACGCTGGAAGGCCCGCCCGCCTGGGTCGCCAGGAACGTCGACCAGTATTCGGCGTTCACCTGGGATGTCCCGGGCGCTTATAAGGCCATTGATGCGCTGGTGATGACGTTCGCCCCGCAGATGGGGGGCCTCGACGCCCTGCTCGACCAGGCGGCGAATCACCCGAACAACCCTGGCATTCACCCCAAGAAGGACCTGCTGGACCAGCTGACGGGCGTCACGCATGTGATTGCCACGGAAGACACCGGCGCGGATGACGCCGCCCAGCGCATGCTGATTGCCATCGGCGTGAAGAACGAGCAGACAGTGCAGAACGTGATCGAAAAGGTGTCGGCCCAGGCGCCCAATCTCAAGCCCCGCACGTTTGAAGGGGTGACGATCTACGATATGGAAGGGGGCGGGGCGACTTCTCCCGCCCTGGCGGTCACCCGCGGACACCTGTTCTTTGCAACGCATCCGGCCGCACTGGAATCGGCGATCCGGGGCAAGTCCGTCGTCGAGGATCCCCTGTCCGGAGCGGACGACTACAAGGCGGTCGCGGCCCACTTCCCGAAGCCGGCGTCCTCGATCGGTTTCGCGCGTCCCGCCGCACAGATCAAATCGATCTGGGAGATGGCCCGCTCGGGCAACTTCAACGACCAGCTGGATGGCTTCGACCTGACGAAGCTGCCGGAGTTTTCGGCGGTGCAGAAGTATTTCTCCCCGAGCGGAAGCTATATCGCTCCGCATGAAAAGGGAGCGATCATGGTGAACTTCTCCATGCCGGTCGAGTAATGCCAGACGACACCGGTCGGTCGACCGTCGTTGTGAAGGTCGGCGGCAGCCTGCTGGATCTCAAGGACCTCGCAGCCCGTCTGCGAGGTCTTTTTTTGATGCTCGAACCCAACCGGATCGCTCTCGTGACGGGGGGCGGGAGGGCGGCCGATCTCGTGCGCGCTTGGCATGACCTTCACGCGCTCGACGATGACGCCAGTCACTGGCTGGCCATCCGCGCCATGGGGCTGACCACGGCGCTGCTGTCGCGCCTGCTGCCCGAATGCGCACTCGCAGCGAGTCTTTCCGACCTGCAGGGGGCGACGAACGGGACCCGGGTTCTGCTGTCGATGGAGCGCTGGATCCGCGAGGCCGAGCGGGCCGGCCGGCCGACGCCGGCCGCTTCGTGGGAAGTGACATCCGATTCGCTCGCCGCCTGGGCCGCACAGCAACTGGGCGCACCACGGCTGGTCCTGGCCAAATCCGTGGATGCCCCGGACGGCGGACTGCAGGCGGCCATCCGGCAGGGGCTGGTGGACGCCCGCTTCTCTCGCGAGGCGCGGGGGCTGAATGTTGAATGGATCAATCTGCGGGCCGATGCCCCGCGGCTGACAACGCTGCAGCGTCTCTGAACCGCCCGCTCCCGGGCAACTACTCCGGGCGACTTCACTGAGCCGCAGCCGCCATTCCGGTGGACAGTTCGCGGACCATGTCCACGAGCGCCTTCACGTTGTCTTCGGGCGTTTCCGGCAACACGCCGTGGCCGAGGTTGAAGATATGCCCCGGGCCACGGCCGGCCTCGAGGACTGCTTTCACCTGCCGCTTGAGTTCGGTCTGTGATGAGAACAGCGTTACCGGGTCGAGGTTCCCCTGGACGGCCCGGTTGGGACCAAGTTGCCGGCGAACATCCGCCAGATCGCTGCGCCAGTCGATCCCCAGCACCTGCCCGCCGGCCTCCGACTGCGCGGCCAGCAGAGCCGGATTGCCCGTCACGAAGTTGATGACCGGAGCAAGCGGAGAGACGGCAGCGATCAGCCGCTTCGTCCACGGCTGGACGAATTCCAGGTAGTCGCGCGGCGACAGGCAGCCGGCCCAGCTGTCAAACACCTGCACCGACTGGCAACCCGCTTCGATCTGGGCCTTGAGGTAACGTTCGAGCGATTCCACGAGCCGCTCCATCAGGGTCGACCAGGCGCCGCGGTCGGTGTGCATGAGCGTCTTGGTGCGGACGTAATTCCGCGAGCCGCTCCCTTCGATGACGTACGACGCGAGCGTGAACGGCGCTCCGGCGAAGCCGAGCAGAGGAATTTCGGCCGGCAGCTCGCGGCGACATTGCCGGACGGTGTCGAACACGAAATGGAGCGTCCCAAGGTCTTCCAGGGGGCGGACTCGATCCACATCGGCCGCGGTCAGCAGCGGGTTGTGGATGACCGGTCCTTCCCCCTGGGCATATTCCAGGTCGAACCCCATTGGCTCGAGGATCGGCAACAGGTCCGCAAAGAGAATGGCGGCATCAACACCCAGGACCCGCTGGGCGGTGACCGTCACCTCCGTGGCGAGATCGGGCCGTTTGCAGAGTTCGATGAACGTGACCTTGCTGCGGACCTCGCGGTATTCCTTCAGGTACCGGCCGGCCTGCCGCATGATCCACATGGGAACCCGCGGCGTCGGTTCGCAGCGGGCGGCTTTCAGAAACAGACAGTCGTTGAGCGATGGCATAGCGGCAAGGTAACGGGGAGACAGGGAACGAACGAGCGTTCACGGCCCACGGGACAGGAATGCCCTGCTGCTACAGGATGGCCAGCGGGTCCCGCCGCGACTCCAGGGCGCCACGAGTGACTCCCACCCGGTTCATCGCCTTCAGCGTGGTCCACACGCTGGACGGGCTCGCCCGGCCCGTCAGGAGGTCGCGGTAGACCTCAACGGTCTGCCGGATCTCCTCCGGCGACTCGCCCAAAAACTCCAGCCGAAAGCTGCTCACGCCTTCCCGCAGAAGGTCGGGAAGGGCTTCCGAGCCGCTTTGCGCCTGAGCGTTGAACAGCGTGTTGCGGCAGCCGACGTCGGCCGTCAGCAGATGCTCCATGCCCACGCGATCGCGCAACCGGACCTCGTGACGGTCGCAGGGTCGGCCGCAGTTATGCTTGTTCGTGCCGGGCGACAGCACCGCACAGAACACGCAGTGTTCCATATGAAACATCGGCATGTGCTGGTGCACGACGACTTCAACCCATTCCGGTGGAATCGCCCGCACGAGTTCGAGCAACTGGTCGCGGTTCAGGTCGTACGAGGCCGTCAGTCGCCGGACGCCGCGTTCCATCAGCCACTGGGCTGTCAGCTCATTGGTGACATTCAGGGAGTAGTCGGCCTCCACCGGAATGCCGGCGTCCTGAAAAAAGCGGAGGCCCGCGAGATTCCGCACCAGAACGACATCCGGGCGATCCTTCGCCATGCGGCGGAACAACCCCATTTCGCCTGGTTTCTGGATTCGCGGCGTTGCGATGGCGATGGTCGCCTGCCGCGACTTCCCAAGCGAAACGGCGGCCGTGTAGTCACGGATGTCGGCAAAGTCGGCGGTGAGGCGGGTGACGCCAGCGTCGATGGCGGCCTCCAGCTGCCCGAGCGTCCGGCCAAGGACGTGCAGCCTGGCCTCGGAACCCGGCGCGCGTGCCGCACGGGCGGACAGCTGGCTTCGCAACTGCGGCAACACCGACCGCGAAGCGATGCGCCTCTGCGGCGGCGCCGCTGCCGCCGCGTCCAGCCGGCGGACGAGTTCGTGCCGCAACCAAGAAGACACGCTCAGCGGCAGCATGGGCCGTCCGACGATGCTGGCGGCGAGCGACCGGAGTTCGTAATGGGTGCCCCCCAGGCGGCCGAACTGCTCTCTCAACGCCTCGTCGGTCAGCGCGTGCTTGCGGGCCTCGGCCAGCGGCTCGGGCGACTGCAACTCGACGTGCAGGCCCGTTTCGGTCGTGGCCGTTAACTGCAGCGTCGCTCCGGCATGCGCCTCGACGCTCAGATCGAGCGGGACGCGGCGGACTGGATCGGGCGACTGAAAAGTGCGGCGCAACCGGGCCGTCAGTCGGGGATCGTCGGTCTTCCACACCCCCTGCGCAGGCCGAAGGGCGTCGGTCTGGACCGAACTGTGATGAAACAGCAGCGACACGGTCGCGCCGCCGGCGGCACAGTCGACGCTCCGCCGATCCTGCTCCATGCCGACGATGCGCCCCCCCTGCTCGGTTCCGGCGGCCCGGTCTCCCTCGAACACAACTCCATCGCCCACGGCGACCGGCGCGATCAGCCGCACCACGACACGATCGCCCGCGACCCGCAGGACGTCTCCCAGCCGGACGCCGCGTTTGGCCGAACTGAGCGCAGGAACAAGCATTTTGTGATCGCACCCGCCGAGCCAGCCGGGCGAGAAGCCACGCGAGAAGGAAAGTTCCATTTCACGGACGTCGTCGGCCGTCAGCGGCGACGGCTGCGACGTCATGGCGGCATCGATCGAGCGGCGATAGTGCCGCGTGATGTTGGCGACGTATTCCGGCGCCTTGAGCCGGCCCTCGATCTTGAAGCAGGCCACTCCCGCCTGGATCAGGTCGTCTGCGAGGCTGTAAGCGGCGAGGTCCTGCGGGCTGAGGAGATACTTCATGTCCCCCAGGTCGACATCCCTGCCGTCGCAAACCAGTTCGTAGGGGAGCCGGCAGGCCTGCGCGCACTGGCCGCGGTTGGCGCTGCGTCCGCCCAGGGATTCGCTGGTGAGGCATTGTCCGGAGTACGCAACGCACAGGGCGCCATGAACGAACGCTTCCAGTTCGAGGTCGGTTTCGGCCGCAATTTCGCGAATCTCGCTGACCGACAGTTCCCGGGCCAGCACGATGCGTTCGATGCCCAGCCCTGCCAGCTCCCGAATCGTCTCGGAACTGGTCATCGTCATCTGCGTCGACGCGTGGATGGGCAAATCGGGCGTAACGGCGCGAATCAGCCGGGCCAGTCCGATGTCCTGCACCAGAACCGCATCGACGCCCGCCGCGGCAATGGATCGAACGAGCGACTCGACGGCTTCCAGTTCGCTGCTGAAGACCAGAGTATTCAGTGTGACGTAGCCCTTGACCCCCTGCTGATGCAGCTCGGCCATGATCGCCGGCAGATCTCCCGGCCCCATGTTTTCGGCACGGGCGCGGGCGTTGAAGCCCACGTTCAAGCCAAAGTAGACCGCATCGGCCCCGTTCTCGATGGCGGCGCGAATGCACTCGCGATCGCCGGCGGGGGCAAGCAGTTCGGGGCGTCGTTTAGCTGGACGGGGCTGGACAGCGGCGGCAGTCACATCGGACTCGGTCTGGGCGGGCATATCAATCCCCCGAGTCTAACGAATGACCGGCCGGTTGACCGCCTGGCGACGATCGAATTGAAGACCGCGGCCCGGAAACCGGCGAACGTGCCGCGATCGCGTGTGGTTCTTTGTCAACGCGTTGAACAATGTCACCAGACTGTCGCAAACTCCGGCGGTGTCGGGCGGGGACCGGATCTTCCTGCACGGGATGTCGCTCCGATTCGGGGATCAAGTCGGGGAAACTTCCGGAATGGCCGCGCGGGGGGACGCGTTCCGTGCCATGCTGGAGCAGCGTCGGGTGAGGACTGGTGAGATCGGCCGGTGTTGGATGGTGCATCGGGAAACGGCCGACGCGTTGTGTTTCGTCACCACCGCGTGTATGTTTTTGGCACATGTCTGACGTCGCCGTCCATTTCTCGAACGGCAGTCGACTGGGCCGCAAGACTGTAACTGCGGGCGAGGAAACAGTTTATCGCACGACGCGAAATCCGGCGGCCAAGGCCGGCGATAGGCCGACGACTGGACGGTTCGCGATTTGCAGCCTGCATTCCCCCCCCTTGGGCGATCGGGCCGACTCCGGCTGACGATCGCAGCCAGCGGTGTCGCTTCCGAACGACGGACAAGTGACGCGGCTGTCGACAGACTTTCACTGCGGAGATTTGAGTGAGCACGACGACAACGGACTGGCAGGGACCGGCGGCGCCGGCTCCGGAAGAACAGCCGACCGAAAAGGGGCTCGACTTCTTCAACGCCGTGATGGGGCGAAAATTCCTCGTCGTGGCGATGATCCTCATTGGCGTCGGACTCGGGCACCTGCACTACACGCGGCAACCTCCCGTGTACGCATCGTTTGCGAAGGTCATGGTGCTTCGCCCGCAGGCCGTCATTGCGGATGACGGAAAGGACCGGTCGGGAAAGCCGACGAATACGGTCGATTTCCTTGAAAATCACCAGTACCTGCTGACGCAGCCGAAAATCCTTAAGGGTGCTGTTGAGCAGGAATTGCCCGAAAACGCGACGGACGACGACCGAAAGCTGGCGCGTGAATCGTCGCTGGCGAAGCTGGCCTCGCTGGCCGGTTCGCCCAATCCTGCGGCAACCATCGCAGTCGGCCTGCGGGTGGTCCGCAGCGAAGTTTCAGAAGACGTTCTGGAAATCTCGTACACCGGTCCGAACGCGGGAGACTGCAAGAAGATTCTCGACGCCGTCCTCGAATCGTACAAACGCTGGCTGCAGAGCACGCAAGCGGGCAGCCGCCTGGAACTGGAGCGACTCCTGACCTCCGCACGGAACGACCTGCAGGACCGGATCGACAAGAACCGTCGTGATTACAACGACTTTCGGAATAGCGCCACGCTGCTGTTCCAGGATGACAAGGGCATCAACTACTACGAAGAACGCCTCCGTAAGCTGGAGGACGAGCGTCACCTGAAAATGCTGGAACTGCAGCAGCTCAGCGTCCAGCGCACGGCCATGAAGGACGCCCTCGGCCGGGGCGCCAGCAAGGAAGCCCTGCTGCTGATGGCGAACATGCTGAAGTCGGAGCCGTCGTCGAAGTCAGGCTCCACTGAAGGCGTGGAGTTGCGCATTGACCCCTTCATGAAGGAGGTGATGCCGCTGCTGGTGGAACGTGAAACCCTTCTGGAAACAGTCGGCGAAGGTCACCCGCAGATCCGGAAACTTGATAAGCGGATCGAGTCGCTGCGGTCGCTGCTCCGCGAAGAATCCAGCTCAGGCGGCCCCCAGCGCGACCTGCTGAGCATCCACATGGAATCGCTCGACGAGCGAATCCACTCGCTCTCCAGGGAGGTGGAACAGCTCAATGCCTCATTCGACGAAGCCAAGCGTCTGGCGCTCAGCCTGCAGGAAGATCAGCGGACGGACCGCAAACTGACGGAAGAACACGCCAGTCTCAAGCAACTGTACGACGCACTGGTCGGCCAGCTCACCAAGCTCGACCTGTCGCGCGATGCGATGGGCATGCAGGCGGAAATTACGTCCGAGCCGACGCCTGGCCTGCAGATCGGTCCAAACATGGTCCAGTCGCTGGGCTTTGGCGGTTTCGGCGGACTGCTCGCGGCCGTGGCCATCGCGCTGCTGCTCGAAACCGCCGACAAGAGCTTCCGCAACCCCGACGAAATCTCCCGCCAGCTCCGTCTCCCGGTCATCGGCCACATTCCCGAACTGGCGGCCGACCGCGACTGGAAGCTGGTGAAGGACGCCAAGGTCGACAGCAGCATTTCAGTCCACCATCGACCGAAATCGCGCCTGGCCGAATCGTACCGGGCGGTGCGGGCCGCGATTTTCTTCGGAACGCGCGGACAGACGCACCGGGTGTTGCAGGTGACCAGCGCCAACTCCGGCGACGGAAAAACAACGCTCTGTGCCAACCTCGCCTCCGCCATTGCGATGTCGGGCAAGAAGGTGCTGCTCGTGGACTGCGACCTTCGCCGTCCACGCGTGCACAAGCTGTTCGGCCTGAACCTCGATGTCGGCGTTTCGTCCGTCATTCGCGATGGAATGGACCTGCCGGACGCGGTCCAGACCACGCTGGTGCCGAACCTCGATGTCATGACCGTCGGACCACGGGTCGACAATCCCGCGGAACTGCTGCTGTCCCCCCAGTTTGGGGATCTCGTGCTGCAGCTGCGTGAAAAGTACGACTTCGTGCTGATGGACACGCCGCCGATTCTGATCGTCACCGATCCGGCTGCCGTGGCGGCGCACGTGGATGGCGTGATTCTGGTGGTCCGCAACACCAAGCGGTCGCGTCCCCAGACGCGGCGGGTGCGTGAAACGCTCGACCTCATCGGCGCTCGCGTGCTCGGAGTCGTGGTGAACGGCATCAGCGAACGCGCGGCCGGCTACGGCTACGGCGATTCGTACGCCTACAATTACACGACCTCGTACCGGTCGAAGTCGGGCAAGTACTACAGCGACGAACGCGTCGGGAACTCGTACTACGACGACTCGCGCAAGCGGCGGTAGTCGGCCTCCATACTGGTTCACAGATCCGTCAGCGTGTCCTCGAACAACATCGAGGACACGCTTTTTTCATGCGACTGAAGAGCAGGCGAGCGGCGGACGACCGTAGACCACGCGCCGTCCAGCCTTGCCGGCGGCGAAACAACGCCAAACCTCTAATCCTTCTTGGGCTCGGGCGCTGGCTTTTCGTCTGACTTCGCTGCTTCAGTCTTCGGCGCTTCGGTCTTCGGCTCGTCCTTCTTCTCGGCGGCCTTCTTTTCGGCTTCTGCCTTCTCCGCCGGCTTCTTGTCGGCCTCCTTTTTCGGCTCCTCTTTCTTGGCTTCTGCTTTTTTGGGCTCGTCCTTCTTGGGCTCGTCCTTCTTGGCTTCAACCGGCTTGGGCGGGTCGACGGGGATCAGTTTCACTTCGCCCACCACTCGAACCCCAGGCAGCGCCTTGCGAACCGACTCGATGCCGGCGTCGGTCACCTGGCTTTGCCACACATACAGCGACTTCAAATTCTTCAACCCGGCCAGGTGCGCCAGGCCGGCGTCGGTCACTCGGGTTCCGTACAGGTTGAGGTACGTCAGCGATTCCAGGCCCGCCAGATGCTTCAGTCCGTCGTCCCCGATCCCGGTGTTCTCAAGATGCAGCTTTTCGAGAGACTTCATGCCGGCGATCGCGGCCAGTCCGTCGTCGGTGATTTTCGATTTCGCGAGGTTCAGGGACGCGACTCCCTGCAGCCGGGCCACCTCGGCGAGCACGGCGTCGTTCACTTCCTTGTCGGCCAGGTGCAATGTCACATCAAGCCGCGGGTCGTTCTGGGCGATGGCCAGCACGTTTCCGCCAACGGCCTTGATGGCCTTCACTGCCTCCGGGTTCGGCGCGGGGGGCGGATCGGCGGCGAGAGCGAACGTCGCAGTCAAACAGAACAGGGCGGGCATCCAGAAGCGCATGGCAGGGCTCCAAGGGCGGGTCGTCACAGGAGGGAAGGTCTTGAAACTCCCTCCAGCTTAACGGCAGGTCGCCGCGGGAGCGAAGTGTTCCGCCAATGCCCGCCCCGGGAGTCCGGCAGGCAGCCGAGCGATCTTCTGGCCCCCCTCTGGTCTGGCGTCAAATTCCCGTCACACTCAGCAATGTCGAGGGAGTGCGATTGATCGACCGCCCTCGGCGATGGCGCCGCACCTGCACCAGCCCGACACCCGGAAGACTCACCACCAATGGACGCCCTGCTGCCGCTCGTGACGCTCACCGCCATGGAGATCGTGCTGGGAATCGACAACATCGTGTTCATCGCCATTCTGGCGTCGCGGCTGCCTCCCGCCGAGCAGCCGAAAGCCCGCAGGCTTGGGCTGATCGCAGCCATGGTGATGCGCCTGTTGCTGCTGTTCTCGATCTCCCTCGTTCTGCGAATGGACAAGCCGTTTCTGTATCTGACCGACCTGGGGGTGCCGGCCGGAATCCTCGGGGTCGACCCGGCGAACCCGAAGCAGGTCCCTGCATCGGCGGCTCAGGATCCCCACTCCTCCGCGGGCCGGGCGCTGGGAATCAACGGCATTTCGCTGAAGGACCTGATTCTGCTGGCGGGGGGCCTGTTCCTGATCTGGAAAAGCGTGCGGGAAATTCACCACAAGATCGAAGGGCCGGGGGAAGAGGCGGAGGTTCAGGTCGCGGGGTTCTGGAGCGTCGTCTCGCAGATTGCGCTGATGGACATGATTTTCTCCATTGACTCGGTGATCACTGCAGTCGGCATGGTGGAGGCCGACAAGATCTGGGTGATGGTCGTGGCCATTGTTCTGGCCATTCTGGTCATGCTGAAGTACGCCGGAACCATCAGTGCGTTCGTCGACCGCCACCCCACCATCAAGATTCTGGCGCTGAGTTTCCTCATTTTGATTGGCGTGATGCTTGTGGCCGAAGGCATCGGCACCCACTTCAACAAAGGCTACATCTATTTCGCGATGGCCTTTTCGCTGGCGGTCGAGTTCCTCAATATGCGGGTTCGAAAGAGTCCGCCGGCGCGGGCGGTGGTGGCGCAGGTGAAACGCTCCGAATTGCAGGGGCCGTCCGCTCCCGCTGTGTGAGGCCGCCGACGCGTCAGCCCTGCCGCCGGCTGCGGCGCAGGCTGTTCGGCGGATCATGCGGTCAGCCGTAGATGCCGCCCAGTTCGGACGCGACCCGCTTCACGATCAGCACCGAGTTGATGCCGAGCATTCCGAACGAGTTGTTCAGAATGTACTCGCACTTTTCGAGACGTCGCGGCGCATTGGCGACGATCTGCGGCAGGGCGCAACGCGGGTCGGGATCGTCGAGATTGATCGTGGGGTGCGCGATCCGGTCGCCGAAGGTCGGCACGTTTCCGAGCAGTTCAAGCGCCCCCGCAGCCCCCATCGCATGACCGATGAAGCTCTTCGTATTGTTGATCGCCACGGAGGGGCGGTCGCCGAAGACTGACCGCAGGGCCTGGCATTCCTCAATGTCCCCCTGTTCGGTGGCGGTCGCGTGGCTGCTGACCAGGTCGATGTCGTCGGCCGTCAGTCCGGCCCGCTCGAGGGCGAGACCAATGCACTCCGCCTGCCGGGTCGGATCGGGCAACACGAAGTCCGTCGCATCGGAATTGATCGCATAGCCGACAATCTCGGCGTAAATTTTCGCACCGCGGGCGATCGCGTCCGGCAGACGTTCCAGAGTGCAAATCGCCCCTCCTTCGGCCACCACGATCCCTTTTCGCCCGAGATCAAACGGCCGACAGGCCCGCTCGGGAACGTCATCCCAGGCGAGCGCTCCCTGGCTCTTGAAGCCGGCGAAGATGCCAAAGGTGTGGATGCTCTCGGAGACGCCGCCGGCAAGCGCCAGATCGACTTCATTCAGCCGCAGCATCTGCACAGCCTGAATGAACCCGGCGTTGCCCGCCGCACACGCGGCGCCGATGGTGAGATGCGGACCGGTGATTCCCATGTTGAGCGTCACTTCCCCCGCCGCGTTATTGGCCACGGTGCGGGGGTTGTGGTGATGCGTCCAGACGCTGGTGTCGTAACCGAACTTCGAGATTTCATAAATCTCGTTCTCGGTCTCGACGTTGCCGTGTTCGGTGATGCCCAGGTACACGCCCACCCGGCTCTTCTTCACATGCGGCCAGTCGAGCCCGGAATCGTTGACGGCTTCGTTCGCGCAGTAAATCGAAATCGAGCCGACGCGCGTTCCGCGGCGGCGATCCTTCCGTTTCTGGTGACGAAACTCGTCGAAACGACAGACGCCGGCGAGCACGGGCCCCATATAGCGCGTCTCGAACGGCACGACGCCGGACTTCCCCCCGAGCAGTGCGCCTCGAAAGTCGTCCAGGCTGTCTCCGTTGGGCGCAGTCAGTCCCACGCCAGTGATGACGATTCGGTTCCGGTCCTCGGTCGCAGCCATGACAATCCTGAACGATGCTTGGCCCGTGAGGGTAGCGCGTCGCGCGAAACGTGACAAGCCGCCGGGCCGCCTCGAAATCCCGCCGCCGGTCGGCGGGGAAGCGTCCACGGTGTTCAGCCGGCCCAGTCCCCCGCAAGGGCCAGTTGGAGGGCCTTCATGGCGGAATCACAGACGCCGCCGAAGCTGGCGACCAGGATGGCCAGCCCCAGCAGCGGCTTGACGGCCGTCGCCACGAGCGCCGATGGCGCCGTCGTAGCCGCCCGGGCGGCCAGAACCTGGCACCAGTCGACGATTGTCACGGCTCCGAGGACCGGCAAGGCGGTGCGGATCGCCATCTCGGCAGAGGCGCCCAGCAGACTGGCCACGCCCCGCCAGGTCTCCCACATGCCGGTCGCCGCTCCGACGGGCGTCGTCCGAAAGCTCGCCAGAATCCCTTCCAGCACCGGCATGGATGCCCCGTCGCCGCCAAACAGAACCAGCGTCACCGCGAGTCCAGCCAGCAATCGCACGCACGGGCCGGCCGGTTCCGAATTCCCGTCCAGTCCGTCGCTGGCGGCCTCGCCCAGCCGCAGTCGGTCCTCAATCAGTTCACCGGCCAGACGAAGCCCGGCCAGCACCGCCCCTGCCCCGATTCCGATGGCCGCGCCGAGCGCCAGTTCCGCTGCCAGCAGGCCCGGGGCCAGGGAATCAGCAATCGGGGAATCGCCGGCGGCGGCCCAGCCGAGCAGCAGGGCCCCGCCAATTCGATACCTCCACGGAACGGCGAAACCAATCATCAGGCCGCCAAAGGTGAAGATGGCGAGAATGCGGACGGCGGCGCCGAGCGGTCCCAGGAGCGCGGCGGCCTGCAGAAATTCGGGCAGCGCGCTCACAGTCCTGTCCCCGCCGTGCGGTAGACCTCCGTCGCGTACTCGGAGACCCGTCCGAGAATCCATGGCAATAGCAGCAGCGCCACCACGGCGGTCGCCAGCAGCCTCGGCACGAACGCGAGGGCGTGGTCATGCAGCTGCGTCACGGTCTGCAGCACATTGACGACCAGGCTCACAAGCAGGACCGCAGCCAGCACCGGAGTGGCAACGACGAACATCGTCATGACGGCGGCGTGCAGCAGGTCGTGGGCGGAGTCGATCGTCATGGTTGTTGTCCGATGGCGTCAGCTTGCGAGCGGCCGAATGCTGACCAGCAGCGTTTCGACAGTGAGCAGCCAGCCGTCGATCAGAACGAACAACAGCAGCTTGAGTGGAAACGACGCCCACGCGGCCGACAGCGACACCACGCCCAGCGCGTTAATCAGCATGGCCACAACCACGTCGATGACGACGAACGGCAACAGCAGCTGAAAGCCGATGGCGAACGCAATCTTGAGTTCACTCAGCACATAGGCCGGCAGCAAGACCGACAGCGACAGGTCCTCGTAGTAGCGCGGTTCGGTCGCCTCCGCCCCTTTCCATTGGGACTGGTATTTGAGGATCAGGTCGACCGCCCCCGTATTGCCTGCCGCTTCAATCTGCATCGCCATGAACCGCCGAATCGGGGCCGCGCCCCGCTCCAGCGCGGTCTTGAGCGCAGCCTGCCGTTCCGGAGAGGTCGCGTATTCCCGGCTGGCGAACGGAGCATATCCCTCGTCGTAAGCGACGCGCCACACAGGGGCCATCACGCCCACCGTCAGGAACAGCGACAGGGCCGTGAGCGCCTGCGCGGGGAGGAACTGCCCGCCGCCGAAGCCCTGCTTTACGATGCCAAGCACCACTGCAATCCGAACGAAACTGGTGGTCATCACGGCCAGTGCCGGCGCCAGGCTCAACACTCCGCCCAGGAGCAGCCAGCGGGCTGTCGACGCGACTTCCGGCGAGGTGGTGACCAGGTCGCTGACAATCTGGGTCGCGTCAGGCATGTTCACGCTCCCCGGCGCGACGGCGGCTCGCGCGTTCATGTCCAATGCTGCCCGCCACGGGACCGGGCTCACGTTCAGTCGAATCACTCGGCTCGCGCGGCGGCGGTTGCGGCCCCCGGCGGCTCGGCCCGTTCATCGCCGCCGCCAGATGGCTCGACCGCTGCGACAGACACTCGGCCGTCATCGCCGCCACTTCCGCAGGGTCCGTAATGACCGCCAGGGTTTGCAGCGTCGCCCCGGATGACGAGACCAGTAAAACCCGCTCGCCCAGCCGCAGCAGTGTGACTGACTGATTCGGACTGACCTGGGTGCGCCCCAGCACCTGAAGCACGGTTGCCGGAATTTTCCAGTGCCCCCCGGCCCCGCTCCGCCGCGACCAGTACGAGACAAGCGAAGCGACAGCCACAATTCCAATCAGAACAAGCCAGACCGTCGCCGGAGATCGCGACGCGGGCGATGCGGTTGCGGAAACGTCACTCACACGTCGAATGGGAGTCTTTCCTGCCTCGACCGCGGATTCTGCCACCAACGGGTCGCTCAAGGCGACGGGCGTCGCATGATCCAGCCGGCGAATCGGGCGCGGCGTTTCGGGAAAGGTGCTGAGCTCCTGCCCATTGGCTGCTGCAGCGGCATGCAGTAGAGCCCCGAGAAACGCCAGCATGCGCACGGAAGCGGCCAGGGGCCTGCCCCACGTCGCGAAGTTCGGCAGTGGCGACATCCCTGTCACCGGCGGCGCCTGTCATTCAGCGGTCATTTCACCGCGGCGAGTGTTCCAACACCGCCCTTGCGCGGGGGTTATAGAACCGGCCGCTTTTGCCGGTCAACGTGAATTGCAGGCTGCGAGACGCGATGCATCCGCCCAACAGGCGGCCGACGGTGGTGGTTTTCCTCCGCGCATGGCCTCCGAAGTTCGTCACAGCCGGCGGCCGGAGTCCGATCAGGAAATCGGGGGGCGTTGTCCGGTTTTGCGGGTCATAGCCGTTCCGGAAACTTCCCAGACGCGACGTGGGCGAATGCCCGCATTCGCGGGGTCGACAGCGGCTTGACCCGCGTCCTGGCGTTCAGCACGCTGTAAGCTCTGAATGGGACGCCAACGACGGCGGTCCAGTCGCATTCCTGATCGGCCTGATCCATGTCGCTCGCTCTCCGCACCTTCCTGGCCTGCCTTCTGCTGTGCGCTCCGGCCTTCGCTCAGAGGGCCAAAGAAGGCCCGACTTACACCTCCATTGAGGAAGCCGACGACGACTTCGCCTTCAGCGGCGAGTTCCTCGGGTGGCAGCAGCTGCACGGTTCGCCGCGCAGCTCGCAGCGAATCGGGGTGCAGGTTGTCGCCCAGGGAGATGGGAAGTTCATGGCCGTGAAATACATCGGCGGGTTGCCCGGCGATGGCTGGATGCGCGGACAGCGGATCCTTCTGGACGGCGAACGGACCGGGGATGTGGTCGCGCTCAAGGGGGACGTGACGTCACTGGTCGTCGCCGCGGAGGAGGCCCATGTCGTCAACGATCTGGGCGAAAAACTGGGCGAGCTGCAGCGGGTCCGGCGCGTCAGCCCGACAATGGGCGCGCAACCGCCGGAGGGGGCCGTCGTCCTCTTCGACGGCACGGGCGTCGACCATTTCAAGAACGGCAAGATGACCAGCGATGGCTGGCTGATGGCCGGCACCGAAACGAAGGACGCCTGGAACAACTTCCGGCTGCATGGCGAATTCCTGCTGCCGTACAAGCCGCTGGCACGCGGACAGGCCCGCGGCAACAGCGGCTTCTACCTGCAGGGGCGGTACGAACTGCAGGTTCTCGATTCCTTCGGACTGGAAGGGGTCGAGAACGAATGCGGCTCCATGTACAAGCTATTTCGCCCGTTGGTGAACATGTGCCTGCCGCCGCTGCAGTGGCAGACGTACGACATCGACTTCCAGGCTCCGCAGTTCGACGACGCCGGCAACAAGATTGCGCCCATGACGATCAGCGTTTGGCACAACGGAGTGCCGGTCCACACCCAGCGGCAGGTGCCGAGCAAGACGGGAGCGGGCATTGCGGAAGGGCCACACCCGCTGCCGATCAAGCTGCAGGATCACGCCAATCCGGTCGTGTATCGCAACATCTGGATCATCGACACCTCCGCCCCTGGCGCCCGCGACATCGCCTGGCTGCGTTTGCCCGTGAAAGCCGCACCGGTGCCCGTCGCCGTATCCGCCGCATCGGGCAACCAGTTCTGAGATCGCGCCGCCGCGCCGGATCTGAAATCGGTCTATTCCGCGGACGCCGACGGGTTCGCGTTCAGCCGGGCGGCCAGGTCGTCAGCAGCGGTCAACGGTTCGTAACAGACGCCCCGTTCGCACAGAAAGGCGGTCGTCTGACCATTCACCTGGGTTTTGCCCTGCAGCAGACCGGCGAGCGTGCCGGTCAGCTCGTCTGAACTTGCGACCCGCAGCACGAGCGGCGCCGGATGCGGCTTCCCGGCAGCCACCTGCTCGAAGCGGACGGCCTCCGCCGGGTTGTCTCCCGTGAGAATCACCAGAATCGGCTGCGGGCCGAGTGCGTATTCCAGCGCCAGGACGGACTGGCCCGCGGCCCGCGGATGCTCGGCGATCAGCCCGGACATGGCTTCGAGCGTGCGGATGCCGGCCGCGTGATAGCGGTCTTCGCCGGTCAGCGTCGCCAGACGCAGGAGGGCTGTGGCGGCCATGCCATTCCCGGACGGCGTCGCGTTGTCCTGCGAGTCTTTGACCCGCGTGATCATCCGCTCGTGACCGGCGGCCGTGTAATAGAAGCCCCCCGCTTCGTCGTCTGCAAAATCGGCCAGCATCTGGTCGGCAAGTTGTGCGGCCATCTTGAGAAACTGCAGGTCCTGGGTCGCCTGATGCACTTCGATCAGCCCCTCAATCAGGCAGGCATAGTCGTCGAGATACGCGGCGAAACGTGCTCGCCCATCCTTCCAGGAATGGAGCAGCCGTCCATCCGGCTGCCGCACGGAATCGATGAGAAACCTCGCCGCAGCGGTCGCGGCGTCGCGATACCGCGGCTCGTCCAGCACGCGGCCGGCGTGGGCCATCGCAGCGATCATCAGTCCGTTCCAGGATGTCAGAACCTTTTCATCGCGTCCGGGGGCGATGCGCCTGGAGCGGGCATCGAACAGTCGCTGGCGTGAGGCCGCCAGCCGGGCTTCGAGTTCGTGGATTTCGATTCCCAGTCTGGCCGCAGTGTCTGCGAGAGATCGCGGACGGTTGAGGATCGTATGGCCTTCCCAGTTGCCGTGCAGCGAAACGTCGTAAGCCGCAGCGAACACCCGGCCCTCGTCCACCCCCAGCAGCTGCTCAATTTCCTGCTGCGTCCAGACGAAAAACTTCCCTTCCTCCCCTTCACTGTCGGCATCCTGGGTGCTGTAAAAGCCGCCGGCGGGAGAGGTCATTTCCCGCAACACATAATCGAGAGTTTCGCGAACGACCTGAACGTCCTCGGGACGGCGTTCCGCAACCCAGAGTTCCAGATAGACGGGAGCCAGCAGGGCGTTGTCGTAGAGCATTTTCTCGAAGTGGGGCGCCAGCCAGCGTTCATCGGTCGAATAGCGGTGGAACCCGCCGCCGAGTTGATCGTAAATGCCTCCCGCCGCCATCCGGTCGAGCGTGAAGCGTGCCGCATGGAGGGCGTCGGGATCGCTGAAGCGCTGCGCGCAGCGGACGAGCAGTCGCAGGTCCATCGGGTGGGGGAACTTTGGAGCACGTCCGAAGCCGCCATGTCGACGATCGAAAACGCCCAGCAGCGAACGGACCGCCCGTTTCAGCGTTTCCTCGGAGAGTTCCCCCGGCTCGAACGACGCGGACGCCATGCGGTCGACGGCCTGCGTCAGCGACGCGGCCGAGCGGGTGATGTCCTCGCGGCGGGATTTCCAGGCCTCGCCGATGAGCTGCAGGATTTCTCGGAAACCGCGCATGCCCATGCGGTTTTCGGGCGGCCAGTACGTCCCGCCGAAAAACGGCTCGCGGTCGGGAGTGAGGAACACCGACATTGGCCAGCCGCCGTGCTGCGTCAGCGCCTGGACGGCCGCCATGTAGATCTGGTCCACATCGGGCCGCTCCTCGCGATCGACTTTGACGCTGATGAAGTTCTCGTTGAGAATCGCCGCGATGCTCTCGTTCTCGAAGCTCTCCCGCTCCATGACGTGGCACCAGTGACAGGCGGAGTATCCCACCGACAGAAAGACCGGTTTGTCTTCGGCGGCGGCCCGTTCGAAGGCTTCGTCTCCCCACGGGTACCAGTCGACGGGGTTCCTGGCGTGCTGCAGCAGGTAAGGGCTGGTTTCTGCGGCAAGACGATTGGGCGGCCGATGAGCGTGCGCTGGTGACGACATTTCAGAACTCCTGCGGGGTCAAGCTGGATCGTAGGTGATCCCTGGCGGGCGTGGGGTTCGCAACCCCGGAAAAGCGGGAAACAAACTGGGGTTCGGACCGGGCCCGGCGTTGCGGGAAATCCGCTGGTGAGCCGCTGACGGAATTGTGCAATGATGCCGCTTCGCTGACGGCAGCCCGAAACGTGACCCGCCCCGACGACCTCCTCCTGCAACCGGGACTTCGCGCGCATCTTGTCGGATGCGGAGGCGCCGGGCTGCGCGCCCTGGCCGAATTCGGAACGGACCTTGGCTGGCGGGTGACCGGGAGCGATGCGGGCGTGGCCCCACGCGTGGCCGAGGCGCTTCTGGCCAGCGGCATTCGGGTCCATGCGGGGCATTCCCCCGGACACCTTCCTGCCGACGCCGAACTGATGGTTCATAGTCCGGCGGTGCCGCCGCAGAATGTGGAGCGTCTGGCGGCTGGTGAACGAGGTCTTCCCGACTTCTCGTACCCGGAAGTGCTGGGGGCCATTTCGCGGAGGTGGCCGACCGTTGCGGTCGCGGGCACGCACGGAAAAAGCACGACCACCGGACTGGTCGCGTCGGCGCTCACCGGCGCGGGCCGGGCGCGGGCCGTGCTCTGCGGCGCCGAAGTGCTTTCGAGACGACGCCATGGATGGTCGGGGGACGGCGACTGGGCCGTGATTGAAGCCTGCGAATACCGGCGACATTTCCTCGAGCTGACTCCGGAAATCGCGGTCGTGCTTGCGATCGAGCCTGATCACTTTGACTGCTATCCCGAACTGGAATCGGCTGTGCAGGCCTACCGGCAGTTCGTGCAACAGGTGCGTCCCGGCGGACTGGCGCTTCTGAACATCGATGCACCTGCCTCGCAGGCCGCCTGGCAGGACCCGGGCGGCGCTCCGCGCACTGAGACGATGTCGGCGACAGGCCTTGCTGCCGACTGGCAGGCGACGGCGATCGAACAGGCGGCCGATCGGCTCTCGCTGGAGATCGCGTATCGCGGCCGGGCGGAAGGCGCGGTGTCGCTGAGGGCCATCGGCGTGCATCATGCGGCAAACTTGCTGGCGGCTTTCGCGGTGCTGAGGACCGTCGGGGTGGACGCGCCGCAGACTTCCGAGCTGCTCGCGAATTTCGGTGGACTGGGGCGACGGCTGGAACGGCATGCCGACTGGCGCGGGATCGTTCGTTACGACGACTACGCGCATCACCCGACAGCCGTCCGGGCTGTCCTGACGGCGCTGCGCGGCACGCTGGATGGCAACGGCCGGCGGCGACTGGTGTGCGCGTTCCAGCCGCATCAGATCAGCCGGACGGAACGGCTCGCGGAGGACTTTGGCCGGGCCCTGTCCGTGAGCGACGAAGTCTGGGTTCTGCCCGTGTATGCCGCGCGAGAGGGCAGTCAGGAGCGTGCTGCGCAGCTGGCGGGCGAAGTTGCGCGATTTGTTTCGCCACCTTCCCGTGCGCAGGTCCTCCCGTCTCTTGACCATGCGGTGGTGACACTAGAGACTGCCCTGCGACCGGGGGATGTTTTTGTCACACTCGGCGCCGGAGATATTGACTGTCTGCATTATGAGCTCCCTCGACGCTTTCCGTGAAATCCTCCGGCGGGATGAGTCGCTGGCGCCCCAGACCTGGCTACGAATCGGCGGGCCGGCTCAGTATCTGGCCGAACCGCGAACGGCGGCCGAACTGGAAGCACTGCTGAAAGTGTGTGCCGAAGAGGAACTGCCGGTGCATGTGCTCGGCAGCGGCTCGAATGTCCTCGTCCGCGACGAAGGCGTCAGCGGAGTGGTCGTCAAACTGACCGCGCCGGAATTTGCGCGGGTGGAAATCGAGGGGACGACTGTTCGCGCGGGCTGCGGCGTGCTGCTGTCGCACCTGGTGGTCGAAACGGTGGGCGCCGGTCTGGCGGGCCTCGAAACTCTGGTTGGAATTCCCGGCACACTGGGTGGGGCCATTCGCGGAAACGCGGGGGGGCGAAGCGGAGAGATCGGCCAGTTCGTCAGGTCGATCACGGTGCTCACTTCCACCGGCCAGAAGTTTGTCCGGGACGCCGACGAGCTGAATTTCGCGTACCGCACCAGCGGCATCAACGATCTCATCATTCTGGAAGCCGAGCTGACGCTGTCGAAGGACGACCCGGAAGAGGTCGCCCGCCGGATGCGAAAGCTGTGGATCATGAAGAAGTCGACGCAGCCCCTGTCGTTCCAGTCGGCCGGCTGCATCTTCAAGAATCCCCGAGGGCTGAGCGCCGGCGCCCTGATCGAGCAGGCCGGACTGAAGGGGACGCGAGTCGGTCAGTGCGAAGTGAGCGACCGGCACGGCAACTTCATCGTCACCTACGAAGGGGCCACTTCGGAAGACGTGCTGCGGCTGATTGACCTCGTGCGTGCCAAGGTGGCCGAGAAGCACGGCATCGACCTGGAACTTGAAATCCAGGTGTGGTGAGCCATGGCCGCGGCCATGCATTTTCGACGTCTGCATTATTGATTGATTGGGAGTCACGAATGGCTGCGGAGGGTTCATCCGTCCTGAGAGCGGGAATGGTCGGTCTCGGGATGATTTTTGATGAAACGTATCGCCCATTTTTCGAACGGGCTCACGCGGAGGGTCTGTGGGACCGCAAGTTCGGTCCGCTGGCGATTGAACTCTCGGCCGTGGCCACCCGGACCGGGAAACGGGCGACGTCCTACAAGCAGCAGGCCGGCTCGAAGATCGCCGACTTCCAGAATTTCTCCGGCCCGCGGGCCATGGACCAGTTGCTGGAGTCGAATGTCGATTTCGTCTGCGTCGCGACGCCCGACGACCGCCATTTCGAATCGGCCAGGAAGGCGCTGAGCGCCGGCAAGCATGTCATCATCGAGAAGCCTTCAGTGCTGTCGCTGGCGGAACTCGAAGAGCTGATCACGCTGGCGCATTCCAAAGGCGTGCTGGCCAAGGTCGTCTATCACAAACTGCTCGATCCGGATCACAAGAAACTGCGCACGCTGGTGGCGGATGGCGTGCTGAAGCACGTGAACAACGGCTACTGCTCGCTGCTGGAGCCGAAATCGATTTCGGGCTCGCAGTTCGCCGAGTGGATCACCGGACGGAACCCCGGCACCTATGTGGCCGTCCACTACATGAAGCTGATCGACTTCACGTTCGGCGGCCGGCTGAAATCGGTGTCTGCAACCGGCCAGCGCGGGCTCGTCGGCCCCAAGGATGGCCCGACCTGGGACAGCGTCCAGATGCGGATGGTGTACGAGTACGCGGATGGCCGGGAAGCCGCCTTCGACATTCACACTTCCTGGGTCACCCCAAACAACTTCCCCGGTTACGTCGAGCAGGAAGTCCAGTTCCGGTTCGATAACGGGGTGTGGAACGGACACTCGCGGAAGCGCGGAATCGAACTGACGGTCGAAGACAAGACGCCTAACGACCTGAAGACCACGATCAACACGCACTACAACGGCACGTTCCTCGAACCGTGGGAAGAACGCTCGCAGCGCGGCTACGGCATCGAAGTCATCGAGCGATTCGTGCGGGAAGTGGCGTACGTGGAAAAGGGGGGGCCGACTGCCGAACGCGGCCGGCGCCTCAAGGAAATGCAGGCCCTGGGATACAACGACCTTGCCGCCGACCGCCAGGTTGTGGCGGCCGTTCAGGCGCTGGAAGCCATTCTGGAAGAAGCGGCAGCGGGACGGCCGGATGCCGTCGTTTCCTACGACGCGGAAACCGGCAAACTGACGCTGGCGCGGCCCGGCACGGCCGAGACGCGGTCGCTGCATCCTTCAAAATAAGCACATTTGCCATTGATGCCTCGCGCTCGATCGAAGCCCGGCCGAGCGCGGGACGGGCGGATCGCGTGAGAAATCAAGTGAGTACAGATCCGCAGCTTCGCGAAGGAGATGCTGATGGACGCTCGTCTGGAATTGTCGTCGCTGCCGAACGCCGGCCTCGATCGGCGGGCGTTTCTGCAACAGACACTCGCCGCCACGGCCGGTGGACTTCTGCTGGAAGGCGTGGCCAGCGGGCAGCCCGGCGGCGACCGTCCCGCCGCGGCGCCGGGGGTCCGTGTCATCAACCCCCGCGGCCGGGTGCCGGTCAGCTTCATCATCGATGACAGCACCTGCCTGGTGAATCTGGCGCATTACTGCATCCCGCAGTTCGCCGAAGTCTTCCCCGACCGCTACCAGCAGGACTGGCGCAAGCTGCCCACGGAGATCCCGGACGATTTCGTCCGGAAATTCGGCGACTGGTGCGGCGAACATGGCGTGAAGGGGAAGTACAGCGTCGTCCCCTACCCGGCCTGCGTCGGGTGGGTCGACCGGGAAATGCCCGGCTGGACGAAGGGGCAGCTCGATGCCAGTCTGAAGCTGCTCCGTGACTTCATGTCGACCCACTGGGACTTCCACCCGGAGATGGTGACGCACACCTGGGTCATCAACCCGAAAACCGGCCGGCCTTATGAAGAGCGGACGGCCCGGCAGATGGAGAACTGGGACTGGAGCGTGGGGCGGTCCGTCGACGAAATGACGGAGTACCTCGCCTACGCATTGGGCATCCTGAAGAATGCCGGACTGCCGTGTGAAGGAGTCACAACGCCGGGCGGCTTTGCCAACCGGGCCCGGGAATCGCTGGCGCAGGGGACGTTCAACGCCGTTCGCGACGTGTTCGGCGCAGAGATCCCGCACTACTTCCGCGACCTGTACACCGACCAGCGCAGCGTGCTGCCGAAGGTGCAGTACGCCCGGGACCTCGACACGGCCGACCCCAAGTGCGTGGTGTCGATCATCGGCTGCACCGGCGACTGGTTCGGCGGGTGGGACGGACTGGAACGCGGCCGGGTCGATCAGTTCATCACCGAGGATCTCCAGAGCGGGCGGCTCGTAGAGGTCATCGACCGCGGCGAGCCCGCCATCATGGTCTGCCACTGGCCCGGCATTTACTTCAACGGCGAGGAGTACGGGTTCAACGTCTTCAAGACGGTCGTCGAGCGCATCCACCGCAAGTACGACCACCTGCAGTGGATGAAACTCAGCGAGATTGCGAGGTACTGGGCGGCGAAGGAGCTGACATCAATCGGCCAGACTTCGGCGGCGGTGACGTTTAAGGCCCCATACGCCTGCCTGGGCTACACCGTGGAAGTCGATGACGCGCCGCAGGGACGCCCGGTGATCGTCAGCGGCGGGAAAGAGACCCCGCTCACGGTCTGCGGCCGAAAGCTCGATCTGCAGGCCGGGCAGTTCTTCCGCGAGGAAGCGAAATCGACCGTGTGCTTCGACCTGCCGAAGGGTGACTGCCGGCTTGAGTGGCGTGCAGGGTGACTGGGAAGTGACTGCTCCGGGCGCTGACGCTTCCGGCTCGCGGGGCGGCTTCAGTACCGCGGGATCGCCGGATCAATCTGCTGCGACCACTGGTCAATCCCGCCGGCCATGCTCTGGGCCTGGGGATAACCCTGCTGGCGCAGCCACATCGCCACGCGCAGGCTGCGGCCGCCGTGGTGACAGTGCACAACGATGGGAACTTCGGCGAACGGCTTGAATTCGTCGACCCGCTCGGCCAGTTCCGACATCGGAATCAGGGTGGCCCGTTCGATGTGAGCGACGGCGTATTCATCGGCCTCGCGACAGTCAACAAAAAACAGCGGCAGCCCCGCGTCCAGCAGGCCGCGCGTGGTGGCACAATCGATTTCGAGCGGGTAATCGGACATGCAACTTCAGTTCGATGGGTCCAGGAGCGACATGACCAGCCCCGTGCGAATCTTCGGATCGAACCAGGTCGACTTGGGCGGCATGAACTGGTTCTGCTCGCAGACGGCGATGAACTGATCCATCGTCACCGGCGCCAGCGAGAGCGCGAGCGAGTACCGTCCGGAGTCGACTTCCGACTTCAGCCACGCAGCGTCTTTGTTGCCGCCCACGTAGGTGATCCGTTTGTCGCGCGCATCGGCGATGCCAAAGAGGCCTTCAATGACCTGTCGCTGCAGAAAGTCGGCATCGATGCCGCGGACAGCGGAAGAGGCATCCATGGCGCCGGGCCGAATGATCAGTTCGAACCATTCCCCGTTGGCGTACAGGCCCACTTCATGCACTCGGGCGGGGCGAAAACCGTGAGCCCCCCCTTTGTGCTCAATCTGAAAATCGGGTTCGAGCCGGCGCAGCAGTTCCTGCGTGTCGACCGATCCGACCTTCAACAGCCGGTTATAGGGCTCCAGTCCCATCCGCGCGACGGGGAAAAACACCGCCAGAAAATGCTCGTATCCGAGACTGGCTGCGGCCGCACTGCGGTGGTTGCCATCGGCCACGTAGGCGGCGGGCTCCTGCTCGACGATCGAGGTCAGAACGGCGCGTTCGGCGGGGTCGGTCACGAGCCAGATGCGGTGCCGGTTTCCCCCTTCGTCGTCGGCGGCGAAATCGCAGTTTCGCGACCGGGCGACCTCCTGCAAGCCTTCCAGCAGCGAGTTCTGTGCGTCGCGAACGGCGAGATTCACAAAGCCGGTGTCGCAGTGAATCGCCTCCAGCAGCCGCGCGCGGCCCGCCGCTTTGTCGGGATGGATGCCTTCGTTCCGGATGATGACTCCGTCCGGCGACTGCTCGGTGCGAATCTGCGATGTCAGGGCACACCCCCCCAGCCCCAACTGGGGCTCCATCGGCCGTTTGGGAGAGGTGATCTCGTACACCCAGAGGATGTCGTTCAGCTCGCGCGTCAGCGGCGAGGCTTCGAGGTCCTGCATCTGCTGATAGCCGTGCGCCAGCGATTCCGGCGCGCCGTCCACGCCAATCTGGTCCACGCTGGCGACGTGGCAGTGCGGCATGGTGACGCGCAGCAGGTTGTCTGGACGCGCCTGCAGCATGTCCCAGATTTCACGGTCAGACTGAAACTCGTCGTAATTCGGCGCGCTGATGCGCTGGGCCGCGTCGGAATCGACGGGGACGAGGGCACGGCGGACGGGACTGATGCGAACCATGGGGGAAGCGATCTGGTCGGTTAGGTGAGTTGTGGACCCGCCGGCCGCGGCCGGCGGGCTTTGGTCACCCGAGGAGACGATGTTAAGTCGGAACGCCGGCGGGTCAGTGAATGCCTTCGGCGGCGAGCCAGCGTTCGCAGTCGAGGGCCGCCTGGCAGCCTGAGCCGGCCGCGGTGATGGCCTGGCGATAGTAATCGTCGGCCACATCGCCGGCGGCGAAGATGCCTTCCACGCTCGTGTATGTGCGGAAGGGGGTCGTCCACACGATGTACTTCTTGTCGGTCAGTTTCAGCTGGCCTTTAAGAAAGTCGGTATTGGGAGTGTGGCCGATGGCGGCGAAGTAACCGCCCGCTTCGAGAGTTTCCTCCTTACCGCCGGTCGTCGATGCGAGTTTCACTCCGGTGACGCCGCGTTCTTCGTCCCCCAGCACCTCCGTGACGACCGAATTCCATTTCACCGTAATTTTCGGATTCGCCAGCACCCGCTCGGCCATCACTTTGCTCGCGCGGAACTCGTCCCGGCGATGAACGATGTACACGGCGGAGCCAAACTTGGTGAGGTAGGAGGCCTCTTCCATCGCGCTATCGCCGCCGCCGACGACGACCAGCGGCTTGTCGCGGAACCGCGGCAGAGCGCCGTCGCACACGGCGCAGGCCGACACTCCGCGGTTCTTGAATGTTTCTTCAGACGGCAGGCCGAGGTAGTTCGCCCGCGCGCCGGTGGCGATGATGACGGCCTGGGCCTCGTGCGTTTCTCCGTCGAGCGTTTTGATGACGAAGGGGCGTTTCGAACAATCGATGTCGACGACATCGTCCGTGACGATCCGCGCGCCGCAATTCTCGGCCTGCTGCCGCATCAGGAACATCAGTTCGGGGCCGCTGATGCCATGTCCGTGATGGTCGGGCATCATCTGGCGACGGTTCGCCGGCAGGGCCGAATCGAGATAAGGGACGACGTTTCCGGCCGGAAATCCCGGGTAGTTCTCGACTTCGGTCGTTAGGTTGAGCTGGCCAAGCGGCAGCGTCCCCTTTTCGTTGTTTTCCTGAGTGATCGCCCCTTCAAAGACAAGCGGCGTGAGCGTGGCGCGTGCGGCATAAATGGCGGCGGCCCATCCGGCCGGCCCCGATCCGATGATGATCACTCGCTCCGTCACGTTCTGTCCTTCAGGTGGAGGCAGGAGAGGTAGGGTCTCAGACACGTCTCGGCTGGGTCGGTTGTCTGGCGTGGATAACGCGCCCGGGAAGCCAGTCGAGTTATGAAGGCATTCTAGCGGGGCGTCAACCGCCCGGCCCGGCTGCGGCTGCAACTGCTGCGTCAGGCGACGCTTCCGCCGCTTCCTGAACCTGCGACACCTTGAGGCCGGTACGGATGAAGAAAGTGAGCCCCAGCAGAGTCACGGGCACGTACTGGGCCAGATGATAGAAGATCGACGCCGCGAAAACAGACGCCTGATCGTTCGTAAACAGCTTCAGGACGCCCATGAAGGTGAACTGAATGACTCCGAAATAGCCGGGCGATGACGGGATCGTCACCGCGAACGCGACCGCCCCCAGCAGGATGCACGACACCCAGATCGATTGATGGATCCCGAAGGCCGCCAGCGACAGGTGGATCATCCAGCCGTTGAGTGCCCACTGCGCCAGCGAGGTGACGAGAATTCCCACCAGCAACGCCGGGCTGCGCAGCGCGGTCAGTCCCTCGGCGGCGGCTTCCAGCAGAGTCGTCAGTTTGTCGACGATTCCGGCAGGCAACAGCGGCAAGCGTCGCAGAATCGCTTCCGTCAGCGCGAGGACAGGTTTTGTCCAGATGACGAACGCCAGCGCCCCCAGCACCAGCACAAACGCCCCTGCCCCGCCGATCAGGCCGATCCGCTGAAGGTCGGGATTCACCCCTTTCACGAACACCAGCCCCGCCCCCAGAAAAGCGACGATCGCCAGGATGTCGAACACGCGTTCGAGAACGACCGTCGACAGCACGGCTGTCTTCGGAACGCGGTGCGTCCGCCCGAAAACGTAGACCCGGACGAACTCGCCCAGGTGGGCGGGCAGCAGGTTGTTGAACGCGAAACCGATCAGAGTCGGTGGGAACAGCTCCCGCATGGGCTGAAAGTTTCCCAGCGGCGCGAGGAGCAATCGCCAGCGCCACGCCTTCAGCCAGTAGAACACGAACAGGGCCAGCCACAGGGGAGCCAGCGCCCAGTAATCGGCAGCCCGGAACGCCGCCTTGATCTGCGGCCAGGCATTGGGATCGTTGAGCATGCCGCGAACCGCCCACCACAGGCAGAGGGCTGAGACCAGCAGCCCGAGGGTCATTTGCAGCGGCCTGGACCAGACGGAGGCGGATCTTGGCGGGGACACGAAAGTCTCGGCGAGGTGGCGACAGGCGGAATCGACGTGATATAGCAGCGTCAGCGCGCCGGAACCATCCGTTTCCGGTCCGCGCGATTGTCCGTAGTCATTGTCAGTCCATCGGAAAGCCGGCATGAAAATCACGTTTCTGGGTGCGGCCGGCGAAGTCACGGGGAGTCAGCACCTCCTGGAAACCTCCGAGCGGCGGATCCTGCTGGATTGCGGGCTGTTTCAGGGGCCGCGGGCGCCCAGCCGGCAGAAGAACGAGCGGTTTCACTGCCGTCCGAAGGACCTGGACGCCGTCGTTCTTTCGCACGCCCATACCGACCACTGCGGCAACCTGCCGGGCCTGTACCGGGCGGGGTTCCGCGGGCCGGTGTTCTGCACCGCCGCGACGGCCGACGTGGCGGAAGTGATGATGATGGACGGCGCGAAGATTCAGGCGGAGGACGTGCGATACCTCGAACGCAAACTCAAGCCCGGACATCCGCCGATCGAGCCGCTGTACGATGAAGCCGACGTTCGCGGCGTCGTCCGCCTGATGGAGCCGTTGACCTATCACGAATGGCATGAACTGGGGCCGGGCTTCCGGCTCAGATTCTCCGACGCGGGCCATATTCTCGGTTCAGCGCTGACCGAACTGCATCTGCGCGACAAGGGAGAGATCAAGCGGGTCACGTTCACCGGCGACCTCGGCCGCCGCGACATGCCGCTTCTCAGAGACCCCGAAACGCTGGGCGGCTGCGACGTTCTGATCACGGAGTCGACCTACGGCAACCGCATCCACCCGCCAGCCGACGACCTGAAGGCCGCGATTGTCAGAATTCTGAAGGAGGCGGTGACGCTCGGCGGGCGCGTCATCGTTCCGGCGTTTTCACTGGGACGCACGCAGCAGCTGGTCTACTTCCTCAACGAGCTGTTCAATGCCGGTCAGCTGCCCCACCTTCCGATCTTCGTCGACAGTCCGCTGTCGCGCACCATTACGAATGTCTTCCGCCGCCACATGGACATTCTTGATGACGAGTTCCGCGAAATTCGATCGACCGACTCCGATCCGTTCGGCTTCGCCAACCTGACGTATATCGCCACCCATGACGAAAGCCTGTCGCTCAATCGCCGGGAAGGAGCGTTCATGGTGATTTCCGCCAGCGGCATGTGCGAAAGCGGCCGCGTCGTCCACCACCTGAAGCAGGCCGTCAGCGACGAGCGGAACACCATTCTGCTGATTGGCTACCAGGCCCCCTTCACCCTGGGCCGGGCGATCGCCGACCGCCGACCGTACGTTCGCATCTTCGACCGCGAATACCCGCTGCGCGCGCATGTCGAGCAACTGGAAGGGCTCTCCGCCCATGCCGACCTGCCCGATTTCAAGTGGTGGTTCGAGCAGATGGCCCGCGATGAAGGGATCGGGCAGGCGTTCCTGGTGCATGGCGAGCCGGAGGCGGCCAGCGCGCTGGCGGCCGTGCTGGAGGACTACTGCAACGAGCCGCCGGTGATTCCGCGGTTTGGAGAAACGTTTGAGGTTTGAAGCGTGGATTGACGCCGCTGGAAGGGGAGTCGCATAATCCGTCGCGTGGCCTGAGGATCGCACAAGCATCATGTTCCCTTCGGGGAACGCTGCGGGGTTACCCCGCGGTCGAAGTGTTGCCGGCCATTCGAACGGGAATCTGACGCCGACGGAGCCATTCCATCGGCGTCAGATTCGCCACAGGAGTCGTTGTGCGATCCGCAGGCCACATTTTCGGCTTTCCTTCTCTCTGGACGAGCGTCATCGCCACGGCCCTGCAGACGACCGATCTGAACGTCAGGCCCCGCCGAGGGCCGGCTCTTCGATCCGCTGCCGCCATCGCTGCACCGCGCCTCTTCTGATTCACCGGCCCCACTCGCTCGACCCGATTTCCGCTTCCCATGGGACTTTTCGATCTGCTGCGTCGATTGCTGTTCGGCGCTGAACCGAACCCGCCCATGGGGAGCAGCCCCGCGCCGGCCGCTCCCCGCAGCGCTGAACGAATTCCGCCGACGCCACCCACTTGCGAACAACCGCCGCAGGCTCGGCGTCCTCGTCGACTCACACCGCTCCGGCATCGCCCTGCGCGACATCGCACCCCCGTGAGCGTCGAGCAGGTGACTCAGCGGCCGTATCCGTTTGCCGCACCGACGGCGACCGGCACGTATCTCGACCTCAGCACCGACGCCAATCTCCCCCTCCTGACCCGGCTGCAGCTGCCGCATCTCCAGACTCCCGGCCATCTGGCCGAGTGGATCGGAATTCCGCTGGGGCGTCTGGCGTGGCTTTCGGGCCGATTTTTTGAAAACAACAGGCCGCAGTCGGCCAAAATCGCCCACTATCACTTCCGCTGGCTGAAGAAGCGTTCCGGCGGGCATCGACTCATCGAATCGCCCAAGGCGCAGCTCAAGGCCCTGCAACTGCGAATACTCCGCGAAGTGCTGGACCGCGTCGATGCGCATCCGCAGGCGCATGGATTCGTCACGGGGCGGTCGGCCATCACAAATGCTGCGCAGCATGATGCACCGTATGTGCTTCTGAAGTTCGACCTCGAGAACTTTTATCCTTCGGTCCGGTACAGCCGGGTGGTGGCGATCTTCCGGTCGCTTGGCTTTTCGCGGGCCGTATCGATCTGGCTGGCCCGGCTGACGACCTCGGCCGTTCCTTCGTCGATGGATTTCCCCGGTGGCAGCCCCTACGGCCTGTCGCCCTATCTGGCGCGACATCTGCCGCAGGGAGCCCCGACATCGCCAGCCCTGGCGAACATGTCGGCCTGGTCGCTGGATGTGCGTCTGCATGGGCTCGCGAAGTCGTTCGGAGCCACCTACACGCGGTATGCGGATGACCTCACTTTTTCCGGCTCCCACAAGTTTGCCGGAGCCCTGCGGGACTTCATTCCGCTCGTGGAAGCGATCGTGCGCCAGGAACGCTTCCGCGTCAACGCCTCCAAACGACGGGTGCTGCGCCGCAGTGGCCGGCAAACCGTCACCGGGGTGGTCGTCAACTCGCACCCGAATTTCTGCCGGAAAGAATATGACCGGCTGAAGGCGACTCTGTACAACTGCGTGCAACGCGGTCCATCGTCGCAGAACCGTGACGGACACCCTCAGTTTGCGGCGCATCTGCGAGGACGGATCGCACATGCGGCCTCGATCAACAAGGCCCGGGCCGCCAGGCTGGAAGCCCTGTACCGCAGGATCGACTGGACGCGCTGAGTGCGGCGGGGCCGCGCGGCGTGCGAGATCAGGCCGCGGACGACGGCGACCTATGCCCGGCAGGCGGCGACCATTTCACGAACATACGCCGCGACGTCGTCGATCGCCGCTTGCGGAGAACGTTCCGCCTGAGGTTCGCAGCGGCGGACAATCGCGCTGCCGACGATCACCCCGTCCGCTTTGTCACGCAGGGTGGCGACATGCTCCGGCCGGCTGACGCCAAAGCCGACGGCGAGGGGGAGACTGGTTTCATTCCGCAGCCATTTCAGCTGGGTCAGCAGTGCGTCGGCCACGTTCTGCCGCTCGCCCGTAATGCCCGCAACGCCCAGGCAATACACAAAGCCCGAGCACGCCGCGACCACTTTGCGCACCCGTTCCGGGCTCGTCCCGGGCGCCACCAGCTGAATGAGATCGAGCCCGTGCCGGCGGACGGCTTCAAACATTTCCGCCGCTTCGTCGCCGGGCAGGTCGGGAATGATGAGCCCCGCGAACCCGGCCTCCACCGCCTCGGTCAGGAAGCGTTCAACGCCGCGCCGCATGACGATGGCGTATGACACCATCGGAATCAGCGGCGGCAGCCCCGATCGGTCCATGCCGCGGAATGCGTCCAGAATGCGGTCGATTGTGACGCCCGCATTCAGGGCGCGGGTATAGGACGCCTGAATCACCGGGCCGTCGGCGATCGGATCGCTGTAGGGAAAGCCGATCTCGATGAGATCGACGTTCTCACCGGCCAGCCGCTGCACCAGCGCCACTGTCGACGCGACATCGGGGTCGCCGGCAGTGACGAACGGCATGAAGGCGGTCCGCCCTTCAGTCCGGGCGCGTTGAAAGACCTGGGCGATGGGAGTTGCAGCGGCAGTCTCGAGCGGCATTTCAGCGGTCATGCGGACAGGACGAACGGCCCCGCGTCCGGAGCATCACGCCGACGCCGCCGCACGGGGAAGGTTCAGTCTATCGAACTGCCCCGCGGGCCGCGAACGGGCTTAGAATCCGTAAGCCGGGTTCGCCACGTCGAAGTCCTTGTCCGTCAGCTGAATGTTCGTTTTCAGCTTCGAGTAGAAATAGTCTTCGACCGTCTCCGCCTTGTCCCCTTCTTTTGCGGGGAACGCCAGCGACTGCACCCGCACCGGGTAGCCGGTCGCCTTTTCGAGATACAGCCGGCAGGTCTGCTGCGGAATGCCGTCCACCGGCTTTGCCAGGACGGTTTCTACAACCTTGCACGACAGGTCGCCGACCGTGGCGTTCGGATAGACGTTGACCTTCGTGTCCTTCTCGTTCTTCACCGCGAGCCATTTGTCGATGACGGTTTCCGTCATCGTCCGCAGGCCGATCATGGTGACCGGGTAGCGATTCCCGTTCATCGCCAGCGACCCTTTGGGATCCAGCGACAGCGTGCCGGCCAGCGAGGCAAAGCCGGTCTCGTGCACGAGCAGCTTGCCGTCGTTCTTGCCGTCGACGTAAATCACTTCCCGCCCGGCGTTGGGCTCAATGAATTTCAGGTACACGCTGAACGGATCGTGCCGCAGCTTGAGGGCGATCTGCGAGTTGACCAGCACGCCGCCGACCAGTTCCTTGCGAATGAACAGGGCCTCGTAATCCTTGACCGCGTTCAGCGCTTCCAGTCCGGAGACGGCCAGCTTGAAGGCGGGCGTCAGCACATGGGCGCCGCCTGTTTCCGCCGTGATGCGGGCGGCGACTTTCACTTCGGCGGCCGCCATGCGACCGAGAATCGGCAGCGCCAGCCCCGCAGCCAGGGCCCGGCCCATGAATCGCCGGCGCGAGACCGACAGAGAATCTTCCGTGACCTGCAGGTTCAGCATGATGCGATCCGTCGTCAGGAGCGGAGGAATCTGACCTGCACCACCCCGGTGCGGCGACGTCTCCTCCCGGCGCCTGAATCGAGTTTCGTCCCCCGACAGGCTGAAACTTGGCGCAACTTCACAGCGCCATCGGCTTCAGGACAAACGGGACGACCGGACCACCTGGCCAGGCGGCCAGACGGCTACGAGCCCGCGACAGCCGTCCACACAAAGGCCGTCGTGAAGGTCAGCACCGCCGCCGCCGCGATCAGCCTGGTTCGCAGCTGCAGAGCCGCAGACGAAAACCCGCGCGGCATGCTTTCCAGCCCCGAGGCAGACGCCGCGCCAGCCCCGCGCCCCAGCAACATCGCGGTGATGAGCACATACCCGACCGAACAGCTCAGCAGCGCCGGCGAACAGGGCAGCGCCTCGGCCGCGCCATACTTCGCCAGCGTGATCACCAGCAGGTTGTTGAGAAAGTGCACGATCACCGCCATCCAGTAACTGCGCGTCGCCAGGTACACGTGGTGCAGATACAGACCAATCGGGATCGTCGCCAGTGCATGCGGCGGAAACCCGTGTGCCGCGGCAAACAGGAGGGACGTCGCCAGCATGCCGGCCGCGCGCCCCCAGCGCGCTGTCAGACCGTTCCCGATCAGGGCGCGGAAGATCAGTTCTTCACCAATGGCCGGGCCGAGGGCGACCGCCACGATCAACACCGGGAACGACTCCGCCTGCGCAAACTGCACCATCAACTCCACAGCGTTGCCGTTGGCAAATGGGCCGACTCCGGGAAACCTTGTGCTCAGCAACTGCCACAGATCGAGACTCCAGCGATACAGCTGCTCGGAAACGATCGCCAGCGGCAGGATTGAGCCGACCACCAGAATCAGCGGGCCGGCCTCGGGGCGGCGCATCATCAGGTAGTCGCGCGCCCGGCGCCCCAGTCGCAGCCGGACCAGCGGAGCCAGGACGAACAGGCACAGCAGGTTCGTCACACCGAGCGGAACGAACGAGCGGTCGAGTTCGATTTCCAGGCAGAGGTCGATGATCGCCTGCGTGTTGGCGGGCCATTGGCCGAACACGACGAACACAAAGACCGCCATGAACGCTGCCAGAGCGAGAATCTGGGCGACGAGGTAGGACGCCGTCCATGCCAGGGCCTCCAGAAGCCCCGGACCTCGGATTCGACGTGATTCGTGACTCGCCGCCGTCACAATGGCTCACCTCGCTGGCGAAAAACGAGCGGCCTCGACTGTACGCCCGGCTTGCGGCATGGTCAATCCGCCTGTTTCAGAACCTGCCAGCCATGTCTACGCCCCGGGGCGCCGCTTCTGGGGAACATTTCTCGGCGAACCGCATCGCCGCTGGGCGTCGGCCAGACGTGGAGATGCGCTGACCACGCGGCGCAGTTCCTGATGGCGCGTGCCATCCAAGTGCCGCGGCACGATACGCGACGGTTCGCAGTCGAACCGGCTCCATGGGCGCTGCGCGCGATCAGCTTCGGCGACAGGTGCTCTCGCCGCGCCGGCGAACGCGCCGCCTGCCGCAGGCGACAACGAAAACGGCCCGCCGCATCCTTTGGGGACGCGGCGGGCCGGCGACTTGAGTCAACCCAGCCGGAAACTCCGGGGGATCAGCCTCCCTGCGGGGGCTGCCCGTTCGTCCACGGCCCCGCCAGGTTCATGTACTTGGGATCGTCGATCGTGCTGCCGTAATCGCCACCCTTCCAGCCGGCGATGTGGTTCGGCTTGCCGCGTTCCTTCGAACGCTCTTCCCACCGCTTGGCCCAGCTGCCATCGCCGTTGGTGATGCCCTTCTCGGGATCGAGGTGGAACACCTTTCCCTCGCGATAGCTCATGGCGCCGAGGATCACCGTCGAAACGGCGGCCGCCCCGAGGTCCGGCATGTTGTTGCACATCTTCGGATCGTTCGCCTGCATGGCTTCGACCCAGTTCTTGAAGTGCACGTAATCGTGATCCGGACAGGGCTTGGCATTGAACGTCTCGGGAATGAGACGTTCTTCTTTCCCCTGCAGGTTCTTGGTCACCTGCGGCCGTTCCGGAATGAAGTCGAACGAGTCGCCGTGGAACACGAACGATCCGTAGTGCCCGCGGATGCACTGCTGGAACTTCGATTCGGTCGTATGCAGGCGATCCTTCGGCCGCTCTTCGCCACGCGGCACATAGGCCATTTCGCCCTGATTGCACATGGTCGACGACACCAGGCCGTGCACGCCTTCGGGATAGTCGGCGGCCACGGTCGCCACGTCGGGCACATCGCGGCCGTCGTATTCGAGGTACAGACCGCCGGCGCCGACGACGCGGGCCGGATAACCCAGGCCGGTCGCCTTGAGCATCATCGTGACGCGGTGCACGAACAGATCGGTGTACATGCCCGAACCGAACGTCCAGAATCGTCGCCACTGCTTGTAGACTTCGCGGTCGAACGGCATCTCGGGCGCCAGCCCTTCTTCCACCCCCAGCCAGCGCTTCCAGTCAATCGTCTGGGGGTTCATGTCCTTGGTCAGCTGGTAGTACCGCCACTGGCCAATGTCCGAGTTGCGGTTGTACTCGGTCTGGTACATCAGCACCTTCCCGAGTTTGCCGGCCCGCAGCATTTCGCCCGCTTCGGTCCACACCGGCTGGCTGGCGGCCTGCACGCCCACCTGCATGACCTTGCCCGACTCTTTCCACACCTTGACCACGTCGAGGGCTTCCTCAACCTGCTTGGTCATCGGCTTTTCGCAGTAAACATGCTTCCCCGCCTTCAGCGAGTCCACAATGTTCTTGTGATGCCAGTGGTCGGGCGTGCCGATCGCCACCGCGTCGACTTTTCCCTCCGCGAGCATCTCGCGGTAATCGACGTACTTCGACGGCGCGTTGCCGTTCGTCTTCTGGATGTAGTCCGCCACCTGATCGCGCTGCACCGACCACACATCGCAGACTGACGCCAGCTCGATGTTCATCCCCTCGTTCTTGTGCTTGGCCAGCGTCTTCACATGCGCGCCGAAGCCGCGCCCGCCGGGGCCGATGAACCCGATGCGGATCCGCTCATTCGCGCCGGCGGCGCTGGCAGGAGCGGTGGGGTACATCTGGGAGGCCGCAACCGCGGCTCCTGTGGTCTTGAGAAACGTGCGGCGGGATGACTGAGGCATGAATGAGGACTCTCAACTCGAAGGGCGGGCGCCCCGGCACTTCGCCGGGGCCAATCTTTAATTTAACCCGCGTTTTACGGGCTGTCACCTCCCCGGCAGGACGCCAGACAGGGAGACGGTCCCGTTACTTCGGCCGGCGTCGTCAGTCGCTTGCGTGCATCCCGGCGCTTCCCGACGTCGACGCCCCCCGCCGACTACCCGTTCGCTGCAATCCGGCCGATCGATGGACAGCGCGCATTCACTCCGATGGCGGCCTGTCGCAGATCTGACTCGTGCTGCACAATTGCCTGCGTCCGCTTCCAAGCCATAACGCAAAACAGAAGCACACGTTACGCGGTTCGGCATTTTTTGCCGGTCCGGGCGACCGACTTGCTTCGCTTGTCGAGTGCGTCCCTGAGGACGCGGCCCCGCCAACAGGTACGCAACGCCGGATCGGTACCCGGCATTTCGGCGGGCCAGACAACTGGAGGATATGGACATGAAAACTCTGCTCACCATCGCCGCTGTTCTCACCGGGTTGGCGCTGCTTCCTGGCACCGTCCAGGCCGGCGGCTACCACGGATATCGCCATCCCGGCCATCATGTTGGCAACGGGCGAGGATACGGCTGGGATCATCACCGGCATGCTCCCCGATACGGCTCTGCCTGGCGCGTGCAGCCTGTGCCGATTTATCGGGTTCAGCCCTCTCCTTACTACCCGTACACCAGCGGGTTCTCCATTGCGACGCCGCGCGTGTGGATCCACTCCGGCTGGTAACTCTCGGAAATTCCCTGGCAGGCCCGACATCCATGCGATGCTCGGGCCTTTTTCGTTGACACGGCCATTCAGAATCGCGGGGAAACCGCAGTAACACGACGCTCGCAATGACGTCCTGCAGGCATGGACCGGATGGTCCTGATCAACAAACCCCATGCAGGAGTTCAGACATGTTTCGCAAGCTCACCCCCGCGTTCCTGGGCCTGATTGTGCTGGCCCAAGCCAGTACGTCATTCGCTGGCGGCACGTTCTTTCCTCACCACTCTCACAACTTCTACAAATTTCATTACCCCGGCCACTTCGCGGCGCCCCCCTTGTCGCGGGTGGTGCATCAGCCGCAGTTCGTCGTTGTCCGAAAGTGGACTCCGGCCGGCTGGGTGCTGGTGAAGCAGCCGGTGGGCGGCGCATTCATTCGGTTCTGACCAGCGCAGGCCCATCGATGCCCGACAGGCCGCCGGGCCCCCCGCCCGGACCAATGGCCTGTTCCAGGCAGGACAGAAATGCGAGAGACAGGAATCGAACCTGCACGGGTTTCCCCACTGGATCCTAAGTCCAGCGCGTCTGCCAGTTCCGCCACTCTCGCGGGTTCGTGTGCGACCAGGTGATTCTGATCGATGTCACGGAAGGCGGAGTCTACCGCCGACTTTTCCTTCTTGCGACACCCCCGGCAGCCGTTTGGCCGCCGGGGGTTGTTCCGTTGGTCGAAGGGACGCAGGTGGCCCGGTAGACTTCACCCCGGAGGGCTACCCGATGGAATCGACCGAGCAAGCATCAGGCACACCGCAGCCGAAGAGACGCCGCCGCTGGCTGATCGCAGCCGTGCTGCTGTTGGCCGTGTCGACGGTGTCGTGGTGGCACTGGCCGCGAGGGGACGCGCGGTTCGTGGGGAAGTGGGCCGCAACGATCGTTGTTCCCAGCAGACAGAAGTCTCTTGAGATGATCGTCGTGATCAGGCCAGATCGCTCTGTCGAATACTCCACTTCTCCAGAAACTGGATGTTGGGTTGCGAAGTGGGGTGTATGCGAGAACATCTATCGGGAGGGAAAGCCAACGACGTTCCGCTCGATAAATGCTCTACTCGAAGCTGCGCGCGCAGTTCTTCCGGTGGCGATGCTTCCAACAGAAACGGCCTACTCGGAATTTCAAATCACCTCCATTCATCGTGACGTCATTTGGATGAAGAACGATGCCGGGCACCACATGCGACTGACCCGCATCCCCGAATGACCGCTCCCCCGTCACCACCGAAGCGACGCAGGCGGCGAATCGTCGTCTTGATTGCTTTTCTCGTGCTCGTGGTGGGTTGTTGGTGGAACTGGCCGCGTGTTGATCAGCGGTTTGTCGGCAATTGGACGGATACTCATGGCCGGACGTGGTGCTTTAGGTCAGACGGTTCGTTCGGTCTAGCAGTTGTTGGAGACCCGGCCACCCATTTTCAGAAGTGGTGGGTTAGCGGTGATGCAATCGTCGTCTACACGCCGGGCCGGGGTAAGCTGGCCGAGGCTCACGATTGGCTGGTTTACATCAGCGGACGGCTTAGGGGAAAAGCGTCGCCGACTCTTACATTCGAAGTCTTTCCGGTTATCACGTTTAACGGTAGCACGATGCAGCTCAAAGATACGATAATGTTCGAGGACCTAGACTTGCACCGCGCGCCAGAGTCGCCAGCCATAAGATGAACCGTGGTCGCCGACTCACAGTCGCCGCACCCGCACTGACAGTCCTGCCCTGACGCCCCCAAGCCGTCCACAGCCCTCTCCCGCGCTTCCCGCGACTCTGTGCCCCTGCCGATCCGGACGCCGTCTACGGGCCATCCAGGGCTTCCTGCGGGGTCACTACCGGACACGCTGCTCAGGGGATTCCACGCCAGCCATCAGCCCAGCCATCCGGACGACGTGTTCTCTGTCCGGCACCGACAAGCGGGGCCACCACTGGACTGTCAGTCCAGCGTGACTTGATTCACCTGGATGTCAGATACAGCGAGTCTTTCTGAACGAGTGTTCACGGGTGTCGCGATACCGTTTGGGTGTCGAAATGAGCCGATTTGGGCACCTGGAGAGAACCGCCAGACACCCGTTTCGCTAATCAAAACACTGCATTCCAGCGATTTCAGAAGAGGGGCGGGCATACATCCTAAGTCCAGCGCGTCTGCCAGTTCCGCCACTCTCGCGGGTTCGTGTGCGACCAGGTGATTCTGATCGATGTCACGGAAGGCGGAGTCTACCGCCGATTTTTCCTTCTTGCGACACCCCCGGCAGCCGTTTGGCCGCCGGGGGCTGTTGCGTTGGTCGAAGGAACAATTGCGACGCTGTTCAGGCCGCGAATGAAAGTCGACCTGAAGGACTCTCGAACTTCGTCGCCAAAGCGACCGCTCCAACTCGCCGGCGGCGTTCGGTGAACCGCCAGGCTGCGGGGCGACCGAACAGGGCGGATCTCGAAACGGCGACCCGAGTCAGGGCCCGGGTTCGCGCGGGCTCCGGTTCGGGAGTGCAATCAACGGGAACGGGAGTTGTTGGCCGCGAACTGGCATGCGGCGGCAGCGGAACCTGATTCCCGGAACCAGTGGGCGGCTATTGCGGCACGTCATCTGCACCGCTGTCCAGCGACGTTAGTGATCAGCTTGCGAATTGGAGTCATGTCATGCCCCGGGGCGACAAAAGCAAATACACCGACAAGCAGAAACGTCAGGCGGAACACATCGCCGACTCTTACGAATCACGGGGCGTCTCCGAGGATGAAGCCAAATCGCGGGCCTGGGCCACTGTCAACGCGATGTCGGGCGGCGGAAAGAAAAGTGGCTCTGGTCGCGGCAAAAAGGTTAACAAGGCCCCGGCACGCAAAGGGGGCCGGAAAGGGGGAGCCGCGTCGGCCGCCCGGCCAGCCGCGGAACGTCGTGCGTCTGCTCGCAAGGCAGCACGGACGCGCGCGAAGAATCAGTCGACCTGACCGACTGTGGTCAGGTTCCCCGTTCCGTCCGAACAGCGTTCTGTTTGAAAAGCGTCCAGTTTGACCAGCGTCGCTCGGGCTCGTTCCCCCAGAACGTCCGGGGCGGCGCTGGTTTTCCGTTTTCCCCCAAGTCGACGGCGAGTGGCCGGGCCTGCCTGCGTCAGAGGCTGAAGAAGCGAGGCATCAGTTCGCACCCGCGCTCGAGCACAACTCCGCTGCGGGCGGCCGCCGTTTCGTCGTAGGTTGAGCCAGTCGCCGGAATGCCGGCGCCGCACATCGCGTAAGGCACATATCCGTGACTGTGGGTCTTCGTGCGGACAAACGTCGGATGGTCCGGGCAGACGACGATCCGGTAGTCCCCCTGGTCTTTCAGGGCGGCATGCAGCGGGCCGACGATATGCCGATCGATGTTTTCGAGCGCCTTCACCTTCTCGTCGGCATGCCCCTCGTGCGAGGCCTCATCGGTGGCTTCCACGTGAACAACGATGAACTCCGTACCGGTGCGAAGCGCCTCAATGGCATAGCGTCCCTTGGCCGCGTAGTCGGTGTCGAGGTAGCCCGTCGCGCCGGGAACCTCGATGACATCCCATCCGAGCAGTCGCCCGATGCCGCGCAAGAGATCAACGGCCGTGATCACCGCCCCGCGCACGCCGAACCGGTCTGAAAACGGAACCAAGGCAGGTCGCCGCCCCTGCCCCCACAGCCAGATCTGCGTGGCCGGCGGCTCGCCCCGCGCGGCGCGTTCGCGGTTCACGTCACACTCTGCAAACAGCCGCTGACTGGCTTCCATCAGCGAACGGAGATCGCAGGCGCCCGCTCCCAGCGGCAGGTGTTCTGCAATGGGCCGATCGGTGATGTCGTGGGGAGGGGTGGTGAACGTGTCGCTTTTGAACGGCGCCCGGCCATCGCGTGACCGGTACAGCAGCAGATTGCGGTAGCTGACTCCCTGATAGAACTTCCAGTGCTCATCGCCGCAGTGCTGCTTCTGCAGCAGCTCGATCAGCCGGGCGCCGTCTGAATTGGAAATCTGTCCGGCAGTAAAGCTTTTCATCAATCCGTCGACCACGGTGACGAAATTGCAACGGACGGCCCAGTCGTCGTCGCCGAGTTCGATGCCCTGCGCGGCCGCTTCCAGGGGGGCCCGTCCGGTATGGAATTCGAGCGGGTCGTAGCCAAACAGGCTCATGGTGCCGACATCGCTGCCGGACGGCATGCTGGCCGGCACATGGTCGGCGAGACCGGTTTCTCCAAGTCGGGCAATCTCATCCATGTGAGGCGTGTGCGCCGCCTGGAGCGGAGTCCGGCCACCCAGGGAATCCTGCGGCTCATCGGCACAACCATCTGGAATTACAAGCGCGTACTTCATGAAAACGGCGATTCAGGCGGCCCGGGGGGAAAAACGTTGAAGAGCAGGCATCTTCCCGCACGTGGCCGTGGCGGGCAACTTCGATTGAGGCTTTTCACGATTCGTGGAATAACCACACTCTTCGTATCGAAAACCAGAGACCGGTTCATCTTCTCGCGTTTCCGTCCCGGGCACGAATGTTTGCTTTACGATGGTCCGACAATGAAGCAGGATGGGGACGTTCGGAACAACTCCCATCGATCGCTGGGCCAACGTGATGTGGAATCTGCCGACGGGCCGACCGCGCCCAACTGCGCGCCGCGGGGCGCATTCGACCCCCTCCCCGGGCGTCTGGGGGGGCACTGCGGCCGTGGAACTGCTGGAACCGCGAACGCTCCTTAGCGGAAAGCGTTTTGAGATCACTCCGGCCGATCTCGCGCCGACCGGGGCCTCCAATCCCATCGTTCCTCCGCTGCCGACAGACCTCGATCTGTCGCAGACGTTTCTATTGGCAAGCCGTCCCGGGGCGACGAAAACGATCTATCTCGACTTCACGGGACATGTGACGCTGGGCACCCCCTGGAATTCGAATTACACATCAGGCCGGGCGATTGTCACTCCACCGTACAGTATTGATGGCAACCCCGGGTTCAGCCACATCGAACTGGCGACCATCCAGTGCATCTGGCAGCGGGTGGCGGAAGACTTCGCTCCCTTCGATGTGAACGTGACGACGATCGAGCCGTCCGTCGCCGATCTCATCAAGTCAGGTTCGGGCGACCAGCGCTGGGGCATCCGGGTCAACATCGGCGGGTCGTACATGGACTGGCTACGGCGCCCGGCCGGCGGGATCGCCATCATGAACTCCTTCGGACATGCCAAAAACCCCGGCGTGTTCGTCTTCACCGAGCATCGTTTTGGCGAGGAAAAATACACGGCCGACGCGATCAGCCACGAAGTGGGCCACACGCTGGGACTGGCGCACAAAGGCGCCGCCGGCATGGCCTATTACAGCGGCCATGGAAGCGGCGAAACCGGCTGGGCTCCCATCATGGGCGCCGCCTACAACCGGTCGTTGAGCCAGTGGAGCAAAGGGGAGTACCCCACCGCCACGAACCAGGGCGACGAACTCAGAATCATCACGACTGGCAAGGGGGTCAACTACCGCGCCGACGACTACGGCAGCACCCGCCAGACGGCCTCGATCCTGCCGTTCGTCGAAACCAATGGCGACCTGCGAACGGTCTCGCTGCAGGGAGTCATCGAGCGCAACACCGATCAGGACTGGTTTGCCTTCGCCACCACCGGCGGCCAGGTCTCCCTGGATTTTCTCACAATCGCACGCGGGGCGAATCTCGATCTCCTCGCCCAGCTTTATTCCGCATCCGGAGAACTGCTGGTCACCAGCAATCCCGGCGATCGACTGAACGCCAGCATTGATGTCGTCCTGCCGGCCGGACTGTATTACATCATGGTGGATGGCGTGGGAGCGCGCGGCCTGGCCGATGGGTATTCCGACTACGGCAGTCTCGGCCAGTATTCCATCGTGGGCACGATCGCCGGCAGCGGCGTGCTCCCGGATGCCAATGCGGCCAGTTCCGGCTGGATTTTCGGCCAGGTCTGGCATGACACGAACGGCAATCGACTGTACGACCCGTTCGACTCCGTCCTGACGGGCTGGACCGTTTTTCTGGACCGCGATCACGATGGACTGTTCGACCCGCTGATTGACACTCTAGCTCTCACCGATCACGCCGGCCGCTACCAGTTCCAAGGACTGTCCGCAGGCGAGTATCGCGTCGTGGCGCTCGCGCCGGAGGGATGGCAATCGGTCAATCCGTCTGGCAGCACAACGCGAGCGGTGCAACTGGGCGAGGCCGGGCTTGCCATCGGCCTCGACTTCGCGCTGGTCAACCCGCCTGAAATTCACGACTCGGCCACGGAAGTCGGAAGTCCCATCAAGTCGAAAGGGACGCACATTGCCGGGGAGGCCGTCGTCACCGATGCGGACACGCAGAACTTTGCGGGCGCCCGGCTGACGGTGCAGTTGACTGCCGGCGCGATGTCGACGGACCGCCTGTTTGTGAAAAGCGTCGGCAAGGGTCCGGGCCTGATCAGCGTCTCCAAAGGCAGCATTCGATACGGCGGAACCGTGATCGGAACCATCTCAGGAGGCTCGGGCCGAACTCCACTGGTGATCACCTTCAACAACTCCGCCACCCTGCCGGCGATTGAGGCTGTCCTGCGGTCCATCGTTTATCGTTCGACCACGCAGCGTCCGACGGTCGTGGCCAAGAACCTCAGTATTCTGCTGACGGAAGCCAGCGGCGCGCAAAGCCGACCGGTGGAGAAACAGTTGAACATCCTGCTTACCGGGTAACACTGCAGCGAGTCGATCGGTGCAGGCTCGGCCTGCGGCGACGCACGAGACCTCCGACCGTAGCGGCCTCTGGGACATTTCTGAACACATGACGACGTTTGCGGAACTGGCGGCCTCGCGCCGCGCCTGGCTGGCCGACGTGCTGATCCCTTGGTGCCGGGTTGCGTCGCGCGCGGACCTGCTGCGGGCCGATCAGGAGTGGACCGACATCGCAGGAAAGATCGCCCCGGAACGCAGCCTGTGGCTGTGGGCCTGGAGCCGGTTCCCGCCGCTGTACGTCGAAGGGTTGGGAGGGCTCGAGGAGTCGTGGGCGGTCACGGTCGAACTGCGCGATGGCACGACCCTGTCCGGGTTTCCCGATCACCGCCTCAGCGAACGCGGCCGATTGGTGATCCAGACGTCCGACGGGCCGACCGATCCCATTTCGATCGACGACATCGCGCGGGTGGACCGCACCCAGTAGGCCATTCGCACGTTTCTTCTGCAGGCGACGGGGCGGCGTCTGGCGCAGGGGCGTTCGGCATTCGCCGACGGACGCCTGCATACCCGCCGTGACCTTGGAAAACTCTCTACTCCGCCGGCGGCGGAGCCGGCAGCGCCAGAAACTTGCCGGTCCGGACGGCGCTCAGACGACGCTTCGCCAGCATTGCCCCGGTTTCGCCGTGCGTGGTCTGGAGGTCCCAGAGGCCCACGCCAAACGGCAATTCGGCCGTGTTCCAGCATTCGCTACGGATCTGTACATAAGGCACTCCGGGCGAGGTCGTGCGGCGGGCCCCCCAGGCGACTCCCACATCCGTTCGAAACGCGTCTTCCCGCACCGGAAGAAACTGATAGCGACGTGTGGCATTGGTATAGGCGGGAAGAACCAGTGCCCCGCTGTTCGGATCGACGGCGACCGGTACGCCGCAGACCAGTTCGAGCGCCGAGACCCGTTGGTCGGATGCGGACGTCCCGGAATCCACGAGCAGCACTTCGCTGGGGTCTCCCTCCTGCAGCGCCCGGGAGTCGAAGACCAGCGACTGTCGCGATTCCGTGGGCCGACCTGCATTCCAGACGAATTCCACGCGCCGGCCAACCCGCCCATCGACCGTTACGGGGCCGCCATCGGCGACGCGCAGCGTTATGGCCGAGCCGTCGATCGCCGCGCCGGAGAATTCGATCCAGTAGTCGGGGTCCACTTCATCGGAGGACGCGAATTGCGAAATCCAGGTGCGTCGCGGAACTTCAAACGCGGGCGTGGCGTCCCGGTACTGCGGGAGCAGGTTCCGCGCGTCCATCGCCTGAAAAATCCAGGGCTGCTTCCAGGGCGCGTTGAACGGATGCCAGGCGCTGAAGACCGACGGCGCCAGGAACACCAGCAGAATCGCCTGCCCCACGCGGTTGAGGGACAGCAGGTCCACCGCCGACGCCATCTGCAGCAGCCAGAATGGAATCAGCCACAACATCCAGCGCAGGCCCACGCTCACGCCGCCGTAATTCCTGTTCTCCGTCCGGGACAGGTAGAAGCCAAGCACGATGATCGTCAGCAGCGCCCCGAGCAGGTTGTAAACAGCCAGCGGCGAGTGCTGCCATTTGCTGAAACGCAGCAGTCCGACGATCGACAGCAGGAAGATGGGCGTCAGAGACAGAATTCCGTGATGCCCCAGCGTGCAGTGAAACAGATAGGGATAAAGCGAATCGGCATTGCGATCGAGTCCCCGGGGGTCGCTCCAGTAACTGGGGACGCCGCGGTCCACATACTTGTACGGACTGTCGGGCTCGTTGTACGACGCATAGGCCGGAGTCCACTGCTCAATGGCGATTCTGTTCGCAATCAGGCCCGCCGCCAGCGGCAGCACTGCGAGCGGCACGAAGCCGACGATCGTACGCCGGGGCGCGACTTTCAGCAGGATGACGAACAGCCCCCCCAGAAAGGCGAGCGCGGGAAGCTCGAACGTCACAGCCAGTCCGGCCGCGAGCCCGGCGGCGGCGGCGCGCTGCAGCGTCAGGTTGGCGGGCAGCGACACAATCGCCGCCCGCAGCGCGAACATCACGCAGCAGAGCGCCGGCGTGTGGTTGTTGAGCGACGGCAGGAAGGCCGACCACAACGTGCCGAAGCAGGCGGCCGCCACCAGGAAGTTTCGGGTGAACGAAATCTCGACATGCCGCGTGACGATTTTGGAAAAGCTGCCGAGCGCGAAGGCCGTCGGAACGATGTTGATCAGGAACAGCAGCAGACGGCTGATGGGCGTCACGCTGTCGAGGTTGGCGGGGTTGATCGTCCAGCCCAGCGTCGACTTGATCAGCCAGTAGCCGCCTGCCACAACCGTTGCGAACAGCGGCGGCTTCGAGGAGTAAAAATGGTCCTCGCCATCCTTCCCCGTCAGCTTGACCTTGTCGATGGAATCCCATCCCGGAAACTTCCGCACTTCGTCGATGGCGAACGTGCCATGATGCACCAGCGAGTACACGGTCGCCCAGCGCGAGCGATCGTTGGCGCTCTGCAGGGGGGGCGTCTCGAACAGCCGCACCGTCCCCAGCACCATCGCAATCAGCACCAGCAGGCGCACGCGGCCGTTGGAGTGGTCCGGTCGGAGCAGCTTCTTGATCGATTCCGGGAGCATCTCAGGCAGTCAGACTGAAGGAGAAACCGCCCGCCCGGACGGCCCAGGGTGGCGTCAGACGCCGGCGGGAAGGCCTGCATATGCCCGCACGCACACGCTCTATCCGACCGTCCCGAGCGCGTGCGGTCAATGGACTGGTCCGGACGTCGACGGCATTTCCACGGACGTGCCGTGCTGATAAAGCCGGTGAGCGCGAATGTACTGCTCAACCGCCCGGGGAGTCTGGAACCGGATGCTGCGGCCAGCGGCGACGCGCTGTCGCAGTTCCGTCGCGGAAATCCCAACCGGCGGCATCCGGGCCGCAATCACATTGATTGTCCCGCCCGATGCCAGCGCCACCGGACCGCTCGTCTGTCCCGGAAGCCCTGGATCGACGCCGCGGTTGACGGCGACGATCTGCGCCAGCCTCGCAATCTCCAGCGGTTCGCGCCAGGTATGCAGTTCATGCAGCGAATCGGCGCCGATCAACAGGAACAGCTGATCATCGGGACGTTCTGCTGCCAACTGCCTCAGTGTGTCGACGGTGTAATGCGGGCCCGGGCGATCGAGCTCCACCCGCGAAACATGAAACTGCGGAAGTCCGGCGAGCGCCAGTTCCAGCATTTCGCGACGGGCCTTGGCAGGGGCAATGTCGACGCCCGGCTTATGCGGCGGATTCCCCGTCGGCACGAACCAGACTTCATCCAGTTGCAGTTGTTCGCGGCAGGCCTCGGCCAGCAGCAGGTGCGCCAGGTGGACGGGGTCGAAGGTTCCGCCGTAAAGTCCGAGCCGCATCGTGATTAGCCAATTGCATGGAGGTCGCGAATTTGTCATTCCACAGACCCGACTGTCGGGCATACCGCTGAGATTGGTCAATGGAACCGGAGCCAGCGTCAGATCATGGACCGCCAGCGTCTGCGCCGCGTCGCCGGGACATCGGATACCTCACCCCCCTGCACCTGTCCACAGGCGGCGTGCTCAAAGCCGACCCCGAGGACTTCGTCGTCGAGGAAGTCCCCGCCTACCTGCCGTCAGGAGCCGGTGAGCATCTCTATCTTTGGGTCGAGAAACGCGATGTCGGGGCGGACCTGTTTCTGGATCGATTAGCGCGGGCGTTTGGCATCAGCCGCGGAGACATCGGCATGGCCGGCCTCAAGGACCGCCGTGCCATCACCCGCCAGTGGATTTCGGTCCCGGCCCGGTGTGAACCGGCCGTCGCAGGACTGGACATTCCCGGCGTCCGTGTGCTCAGCCAGGCCCGGCATGCCAACAAGCTGAAGACTGGCCACCTTCGCGGAAACCGGTTCGAAATCCGTCTGCGCGATGCGAACGAATCAGAACCCGGAGCGGCCTGCGCCATCGCGGCGGAACTGCTTCGCGACGGCGTGCCCAACCTTTACGGCGACCAGCGGTTCGGGTCCGACGACCAGACGCTGGAACTCGGCTTCGCGCTCCTCCGGGGGGACCGCTCGCCGCGATCGATCCCGTACTCCCGCCGCAAGTTCCTGCTGCGCCTGGCGCTCTCGTCCGTGCAGTCGGCCCTGTTTAATGAGGTGCTGGCGGAACGCCTGGCGGCCGGGACCATTCACGCCGTCCTTCCCGGCGATGTCATGCAGGTCGCGGCGAGCGGCGGCTGCTTTCTGGCAGAGGACATTCAAACCGAGCAGGCCCGCTGCAACGCGGGCGAAATCGTGGTCACGGGTCCGATGTTCGGTCCGCGGATGAAGTCGCCGCAAGGGCCGGCGGCCGAACTCGAGGCGGCGGTGCTGTCGCGCTGGGGGTTGGACAACGCCGCGTTCGAAAAATTTGCCGAACTCACCTCAGGAACCCGCCGGCCGCTGCTCGCGCCGGCCGAAGGCCTCGCCGCCGCGATGCATGAATCTGAACTTCGGCTGGAGTTCGGTCTCCCGGCGGGCTCGTACGCCACCTCGGTGGTTCGCGAATTTCAGAAACTGGATCGCAGTTTTCCCCCGCCCCCGTAATCAGTATCTTCCCCGGCCTCAGTTTCTCGGACCTTTCGCCAGAATGGCGCTGGTATGGCTGTCGACAAGATTCGCATTGGCATTATTGGAGCCGGAGCCAACACCCGGCTCCGGCATCTTCCCGGTTTCCAGGCGCTCCCGAACGTCGAAATCGTGGGAGTCGTGAACCGCACTCCCCAATCGACGGCACGGGTCGCCCAGGAATTTGCCATCCCCCGGCAGTTCAGCGACTGGCGGCAGCTAATCGACTGCCCGGACATCGATGCCGTCCTCATCGGCGCCTGGCCAAACATGCACTGCGGCGCCACCGTCGCCGCGTTGCAGGCGGGCAAGCATGTGCTCTGTGAAGCCCGCATGGCCCGCAACCTGGCCGAGGCAAAGCAGATGCTCGAAGCCGCCCAGGCCCGGCCCGACCTCGTCGCGCAGCTGGTCCCCAGCCCGTACGGACTGGCCTGTGGACCGGCCGTCAAACAATTGCTGCAGGCTCATTACCTCGGCACGCTGAGGGAAGTCGTCGTCATCGGCGCCGACGACCAGTTCTGGGACTACAGCAAGCCGCTGCACTGGCGGCAGGATGAGAAGATCAGTGGGAAAAACGTGCTGTCCCTCGGCATTCTGCACGAAACGCTGATGCGCTGGGCGCCCCCCGTCAAGCGCGTGTTCGCCCAGGGGGCCGTGGTCGAAGAGATGCGCCCCATTCCCGAGGAATCGCGGATGGCCGCCTGCACCATCCCCGACAACCTGCAGATCGTCGCCCAGTTCGAGAATAACGTCCGCGGCCTGTACCATATGAGCGGAACGGCCATGTTCGGCCCCGGCAAGCAGATCCACCTGTACGGCAGCCGCGGCACAATTCGCGTCCATTTCGGCGAACGTGAACGGGTCATGATCGGACACTCGGGCGAGCCGGCGATGCACGAAGCCGCGATCCCGGAAGAAATGCTCGGCCGCTGGCGGGTCGAAGAGGAGTTCGTCGGCGCCATCGGCGGAACGGAACAGGTGACGCTGACCGATTTCACGACGGGCGTCCAATATATGGAGTTCGTCGAAGCCGTCGCTCTCAGCAGGGCCGAAGACCGGCCCGTTTCCCTGCCAATCTGATTCCTTTCCAAAGCCGGTGTGCAGCTCTCCGCAGGCAAAAGCTCGACAGTCACTAGTCACTATCCGTCCCCGTCGCCTGCCCCCGTCTCAGCGACCTCGTTTGATCTCCGAGACCGACGGATCGGCATCGTTTCCCCGGATCATCTGGTTCTCGATCATCGCGTTCTCAACAACATGCCCCTCTTCGAATTCCACTGCCCACCCTGCCGCACCGAATTCGAGCTTCTGGTGCGCAACGGGGAGAAACCGGCCTGCCCCAGCTGCGGCAGCCGGTCGATTGAGAAACTTCTCAGCGCACCGGCCCGGCCCAGCGCCGGCGGTTCCAGTCTGCCGATCGCCGCCAGCTGCCCGCCGCCGTCTCACGGACCATGCGGCACCGGCTGCTGCCGCCTCCCGGGCTGAGCCATAGAGAGGGGCCTCCCGGGGCGTCGGAGAACGGCTGAAGCGGGACTCCAGCAAACCGCCGCGCAGACTGAGAAGCCCGGCTTCTTTTGGACAATTGGACCTGCTCGACGCAACCCTCAGTGGGTCAGTGAATTGCATTCGGGAGTCACCCTGGCGGCTGACAAACTGTGTCGCAACTGTGCCAAAGACTCCTCATGCCCGTCGCCACTGAACATCGTGTCGAACAGCTGAACGATTCTCCTGTGAGTGACTGATGCGAATCGGCACCTCTTTTTCGCGGACTCGATGTTGACGACCTGACCAGGCGGAGTCCCAATCGACCGGCCGAGTAGACATTAATTTCCAAGCGAGAGTTTTCCAAGGACTTGCTGCGCGACTGTCAAGCGCGGGTGGTAATACCTTCGAACCATCTCGCTCTCCGAATGACCGAGAATGGCCATCACCTGATGTTCGGCGAGTCCGAGATCGTGCGAGATCGAGCAAAAGAAGTGGCGAAAGCTGTGGAATCGACCGTCGATGAAGCCAACCGCTGCACCGAGTGGCGTCGGAAACTTTTCAGCCAGCGGCGCTAGCACTTGGTGAACGAAAGGCAGGTACACATCGTTGTAACGCGGACGTTCACCTTGAGGCGTGTGCACCACGTACCCATCGTCGTGCCGAGACTGCGATTCCAGGATGGCCCTGAGTTCATGATGCAGAGGTATCGTCCGGCTCCTTTTCCCCTTGAGGCGGCGCACAGCCCCCATTCTCTTACGGGCCGCGTCAAATCGCTCATCCATCAGGTCGATCTTGTTTTCCATAAAATCGAAATCATTCCAACGAAGTGACAGTGCTTCGCCCACGCGCATGCCGGTGTAGGCGAGAATCGCGATCAGCGGATGCAGCCACGCGATTGCGGATGACTCGCGGCAGTACTTCAGTATTGCCCGGACCTCAGGCTCGGTGAAGCAATGACGCGTGGACGTTCGGGGACGGCTGACTTTCGACTGGATGGCCGACCCATGAGGAAGCACACCCTCGTCAATCAAGTGGGCGACCAGCATCTTCACGATGTCCGCATGGCTCGCGAGATAGGACGGCATGTAATTGGCGGCGAGCGAAGTCAGGAATCGATTGACAAGCAGTCCTGTGATGCCGCCAACGGCTGCAACATTCTCCTGCTGGCAGAACTTCTGAAAGTTTCGCAACCGCCGGGCGTAAGCGCGGGGCGTCTCCGGAGAAAGTCCCTCAGGAACGACTCGAGCCTCGACCCAGTGAATGTATTTGTCGCATGCTTCGTCAATTGACATCAGAGGACGTTGATCACCAAGCATCGCTGCCGGGATCAGTCCGTTACGCACGGCCGTTTCGGCATCCAGCCGGATCAAATTCGTGATCGCTTCGTCGCGATCTCGTGTTCCAAGCGAGAAACGTGACTGAGTGACATTAGCACGGCCATCTGCGCGCCAGATGCCAGAAGGCAGTTGGACCAGCCGCCACTCATAATAGAGCGGTGGAAGTGAATCGTTCATTGGTTCTTGTTGATCCTTTCTCAGAAGTGTTTCGGAATTCACACCGTGATCTTCAAGAAGCAGAAAGCACGTGGCTCCGTCATTGCGAGCGGCCACGCATCCAGCGAGGTCGCGGCCCCCGCTGTGGGGAAACGGACGACCGTGACTTCGCGGATGAGGAATGAGGTCGCATGACGGAGTGATTTGTGCCGACGCCCGTTGAAGACGGCTGCAATTCGCGCGAATGCACCAGGCCGTATACGGCCTCGCGAGAGATCACGAGTTTTCCGCCCCGCCCACCGATTTGGATCGCCGGCAGTCTGCCCGACCGAATCCATCGGTAGACCGTCTTGCACGACACGCGGAGATACGCTGCGCATTCTTGGACGGTCGTTCCGCTCTGCTGGGGCCGTCTCATCGATCGGTCTCCTCGATTGCCATCCAGGTTCGATGGAGGCCATCAGAGTCGACCAAGCGCGAACTGAGGAGATACGCTGGTCCTGATTTGCTTTATCCCTTTTCCGCGGGCCAGTCGGCTCGTTGCGATTCAGTAGGCCAGCAACAGAGATGGCAGGCTTTTCGAGAGACAAAAGGCTCAACGCGGAGTCCGTCTTCACGGTGCCCTACCGTTTGATCGACTGCATTCTCAGACATGTTCCAGAAATGTGGTCTGAAAAGGATGTCAAATTTGAGCGTTGGCTACGCCATCGTCATGGCACGGGCTGCTTCAGAGGTTCGCCCTTTTTGTCCGAGACGGTGGAAGGAGATCTTCTCAGTCTCCCGAGCCGGGGATCTGACTTTGACTTCGGTCGCAAGTCCCCCTTCATGGCTTTCTTCGCCAGTCGTGGGAGAGCAGATTTTCCGGACACCTGATTGGTGGCGGCCGTGCGATGCCGTCGCGTGAATCGTTTCGGCAGGAGGAACAACAGATCAGGCAAAAGATGAACCATTGTCAGAGGGCCTACCTCGGCTGGCTCGTCTCGAACGCGTTGTTCCGCCGGAGGTCCGCCGAGTTCCACTCGATGCATCATCGAATGCTCCAGCAGTGGGGACTCCCTGATGGCGAATCAGTGAACGCGCAGCTCCGGTCTCGAGGAATTCGCTCGTCGGAGCGGAGCCGAATGTTGCAGGACTCCCGAATTTTTCTTGATGAATGGTTCCTGCAGCGGCTCTGGACGCCGGAACTTCCGGAGCCAATCGGTTTCCGGCTCCTGGCGGATGACGATGCCCCTCAACAAACTCATAATGCGGTTGGTATGGCCGTGTTTCTCCCCTGGCCATTGACGCGGGTTCGTGCCGTCCAATTGAGCATTCTGGAACATCTCCAACTCGATCGTCGGAATGACTTGTCGCACATGGACGGCTGGCTGAAATCCGCCAGCGCAACCTGGGGCACGGTCCGGTACGAGCGCATGCTGGATCTGCATCTGTACTGGTTTCAGGCGCTCGTTCAGCGGTACCCCGATCGTCTTGACCGGAGAATAGAAAAACTGGATGCGGCGTTTGCAGAGTACTGGAACACGGATCCCGAGCATCAGCGCCAGGTTCGGGATGGCCTCCAAAGCGCTAAACTCGTACGGCGAGAATACCTCAAGCGGTGTCGCGAACTGGTCTCTGAGACTTCTGACTCCTCGATTCCCGATTCGAGCAACGAGGCTGCCAACTGATTGCCCGCTGTCCCTACACGGCACTGAGCAAGACTGATTCGGTCGTGCGTTGGCACTGTCGACATCGAAGCGTCATCGTCGTTTTCCGGAATTGGTGACACTGGGCAGGAGCCGCCTGTGCGACTCCGCCCAGGAAAGGAATCGAGCGACATCCCTACGCTGTCGACAACCAATCTCCGTCCGATGTCCCGAGGACCCTCGGTGCGCTCGTCGGAAGGGAGGTCGAGACTGCCATTTCCCCCGCCAGCAGGTTCAGCGACAGATCTGGTTCGGGCGCGATTCCGCGCAGCCATCGGGTGAAGGCGTGCACCATCAGTCCGGCCGCGATGCTCGCGGCGTAGATCGTGCTCCTGGAGGTGCAGCTGCCGGGCTGGGCGTCGGCCTGCTCGAAGAGCGTCGTCGGGTAGTGCTCGCGACCGGCGAAGTCGGCCACGGTCAGGATCCGGAGGACTTCCCCCAGCATCCGGCCGTCGCACCAGAATCGGCACCTCGCGCCGGTCTGTTTCCAGATGGCCGTTCGGGCCGAAATCGAGTCCACGCAGCAGAAGACCATCCGCCCGTTGCGGTGCGCCGGCCGGAACCGGTCCTCAATCGGGGTCGCCTCCAGCGTGGGATCGATCTCCAGCACCGCCTGCCGAGTCGCCTGCACTTTGGGCTGGCCGACTTCACGGTGACGGTACCCCTGGGTCGTCACGTTGCTTGCGTCGACGTGATCGAAGTCGATCAGGGTCAGTTGCCGGACGCCGATGGACGCCAGCTGCAGCGCCACCTGGCGGCCAATCGCGCCGACGCCGATGACCGTCACCGGTTCTTCAGCCAGTTTTTCCTTTGGGACCAGGTCCCGCTGCCGCACAAAGCGGTCGCTCATAGGGTTCTTTCTGTGGAGGGGATTGAGGGGAACAGCGCCCGGACCGGCCATCCAGGGACGCAGCGGAGTCTTGGCCAGACACTCGGCCAGGGTCGTGACGCACCTCAGGTCTTCAGTGACGTGTCGAAAACCCAAGTCCCAGACGAACACCCGACGGCCGGCACTATTGGTCAGTGCCGCCCCGAACACCTGCTACGCGAGCAGGATCCCAAACGAGTTATAGAGAATCAGTCGGTTGGCGATTGTCGGGGCACTGCCTTTTCGTCGAGTCGAATTACTGGTGCAGCGCGAGGTAGTCTTCCGGCTGGCCGCCACGGCTTTGCACAGATGCGACCACAAGTAGGGGCAGGTCCGCCAAGAACGCGATTGGGTGAAGGCTCACGCCGTTGTCGGCGTCAAAACCAACGTCATCACGGCCGTTGAGATTCACGACCGCAATACGAACGACTCGCCGATCCTGCTGTCGCTCATTAACACGACCGCAAAGAACTTCACGGTTCGGGAAGTGTCGGGCGGCAAGCAGTACGCCAGCATGGTGAACCTTGAAGCCATGGACCGAATTGGCGCGGGACATTGATTACGTTCCGGGCTGGGATCAGTGGTCGTTGAGGAGGGTTCGCCAAAGCCTTCCCCTACTTCTGCTTGAACCGCGATGGATTCCTGACCCACTACCACAAGCGGTCACACGCGGAATCCACATTCAGCATGCTAGAGGCGAAATTCGGCGATGCCGTGCGGAGCAAGACGGACGTGGCGATGGGGAACGAAGTCTTCTGCAGCATCCCCTGTCACAACATCTGCTGCCTGCTTCCGCGATGTACGAACTTGGAAGTCGGCCGGTTTTCGATTCGCTGTTCGTCTTCCCGCCGGTAGGATTATTGGCGGTATGACCGATGAAACTTCGAAAGCGAAACGCAAACACTGGCGATGGATCATCGGCGGCGTTTTGTCGTTCCTTGCAGTCTCAGTCGGTTTCGAGATCAAGGCGAGAAGGCAGTATCAGGCCGAGGTTGCTTGGCTCATTGCAGCTGGGGAAAGGAATGTCCAGGTCGGTCACCTAGTTACCGCCCGCCATCCTATCTTTGGCCGTTACCGGTTTTTTAACCGTCACGAATTCATTCAGCGTTTGACTCACCGGCGCGGGGTGATTGCCATTCTCGGGTCGGACATACAAGCACGCAGGCTCCTTGACGAACTGCCTCCTTGTCCAACTCCGTTCCAGCGAGTCAGTACGCAAAACCTTTCAGGCGACATAATGACCAGCCTGCGAGAAAGGTATGGGGCGGATATTGTTCAGTGAGCGAGCCCGCTCCGGACGAGCGCTAAACTGGGACACTACTTACCACCGAACCGGTTGCACAGGAAATACGATGCCTGCACATTTGATCGCCCGCTTCAGGCGTCATTTGGGCAAAGCCGGCCGCCCCACTTCGTGGCCGATCTCTCGGCATGCACAAGCGGGTTACTCATGGGCGGAGGCTCCCGTTGGGGGTGCAGCCGCGGCAGTCAGTTCCATGACGTAGAACGGCTCCGGAAAGCCTGCGGCCCTGACCTGTTCCCACGTCACGGCCTGTTCATCGTCGACTCCGTCCGGGAAGTAGTAGGCCCAGTCGATGTCGAACTCAGCCGGGGTTTCCAGGTCAAAGAAGTCTTCGACCTGCCGCTGGCAGGCCGCATCGGCCAGCGTCTTGTCGTAATAGACCTGTGGCTGAGGAAATTCGCCTTCCTCGAAGGCCCACTCGTCGTTGTGCTCCCAGCCGAGCGCCACAATGATCCAGGCCTTCTCCGGCGGGGGCGCCTGGCTGAGGGCGACGCCAAACCCGCATCCGGACGCCATCTGACCGAAGAACGCCCGCCGAGAGGCCGGGGGCTTTTGCATGGGACCGGTTCCTTTCTCGAGAAGGGATTCGAAACGTGCTTCACGCTGCAGCATTCGCCTTGTGGCGGCCAGCCACTCGCCGGGAATGGCGCGTGCTGGGCCAACGCGCCGGACATCAGCAGACCTCTTCCGCCAAGACTCGATCCGCGTCCTGAAGAGTCCACGGATCGGCGGAGTCTCCGAAATCATCGGCGGGCCAGCCGCGCTGAGTTTCCGGGGAGACACAGGCCTCGTACTCCGCCTCCCACCGCTCCCGGTCCGTCCCGCCAAACGGCAGGCGGTAGTCGACCTCGGTCCGGAGCGCGAGATCGGCGCCCGGCCCGCGGTTCCACCGCAGCCGGGCCGTGGCGGCG
>VFQQ010000177.1_pt1:102500-161703 | contig 161703 bp, 127 predicted proteins | sample 3512341 | NCBI WGS metagenome assembly VFQQ01 (sample SAMN10412373, study PRJNA504923) | tailings metagenome | isolation source: Relicate 2 Philex TSF1 revegetated site | place: Philippines: Tuba, Benguet | collected 2017-08-29 | reverse complement strand
GATGGTGCAGCGGGACTTCGTCGATGAACTGGAAGAGGAGATGCGGCAGCGGGCGATCTACGGCGTGAAGATTCCGAAGTTCTATCGCGGGGAGGTGATCGGGTATGAGACTCGGTACTCGGACACGCTCCTCATGGTCCTCCTGGAAGCGAACAATCCCGAGAAGTTCGGCGGGATCCGGGAGGAGCTCCGGGAAGAGGATGACGACGCTGGTTTTTGTGTCAGGTGGGACCGGGAGGAGGTCGGGCGGCCGACGCTGCCCCGGATGACCGGGCCGATGCCGCCGGCTCCGCCTCGGCCTCCGCGTCCGCCGGTCCCTTCCATCGCAGAGTGCGGCGAGCCGGTCACGTATGCCGAATGGGCCGCGGCGCGGGGGATCACCGGGGCGGCCACCTATGGTCCGGTGGACCAGGAGAAGGTTGAGCGCTGGGCGACGAGTGAGAACCCGGGTTCGGTCGAGTGGGTTCGGGAGGAGGCCGCGGCAGACCTTGTGAGCGATGACGCGGACCCGTTTTGGGAGACGAGCCACGTCACCGATTCCTCGGAGCAGGAGGATGGCGACGTCGATTTTTGTGTCAGGTGGGAGGAGGTCGGACACGATCTCTGGGAGAGGGGAGCGACACCCGTTTCGCGGCCGCGTCCGTTTCGCAGAGCCTCAACGCACCGTACGGAACTGCCGTTCCAGGCGTACGGCGAGGAGAGGGGCGGGGGCGATGTCGGCTTTTGTGTCAGGTGGCCCCAACCGGCAACGCGGGCCGCTCCCTGGGCGTTCGCGGACTGTCGTCCGCGGCTACACCGGGCAGGTTCTCGAGCGCCGCCTGATAACGCCCTTGGCAGGGCGTGCCACACAGCCCTCTCCCCTTCCCGAACACCGACCATTGGCGTCGCAGCCTGCTTAGCGCAACCCATCGCACCACGCCGCGCCGGTCGAGCGGAACGCTCGCTAGTCGAAGAGGCCGTAGCGGACTATGCACCAGAGGGCCTGAAAACCGTCTTTGAGGCCGATCTTTTTGCCTTGTTCGTAGGTTCGGCCGTGGTAGCTGATCGCCATTTCGAAGATGCGGTAGCGGCGGCGGGCGACGCGGGCGGTGAGTTCCGGTTCGATGCCGAAGCGGTCCTGTGCGAGCTTGGGGCCGATGTCCTGCAGCACCTTCCGATCGAAGAGCTTGTAGCAGGTCTCCATGTCGGTCAGGTTGAGGTTCGTGAAGCAGTTCGAGAGGGTCGTCAGCGTCTTGTTGGCGAGGTAGTGCCAGAAGTAGAGGACCCGATGCGGCTGGTCGCCGAGGAACCGGCTGCCGAAGACCGCGTCCGCCTGACCTTCGACGATCGGCTGGAGGAGGCGGGGGATCTCGGCGGGGTCGTACTCGAGGTCGGCGTCCTGAATGATGACCGCGTTGCCGGTCGCCTTCTCGAAGCCGGTCCGGACGGCGGCCCCTTTGCCGCGGTTCTTGGCGTGGTAGTAGACGGCGAGCGTGTTGTTCGGGTCGTTCCAGGTCTTCGATTCGGCTTCGATCTGCTGGAGGATCTCGCGGGTGCCGTCCCGACTGAAATCCTCGACGATCACGATCTCCTTGCGGAGGGGGACTTCGCGGACGCGCTTGAGGATGTGGTGGATGGTGTCCTTCTCGTTGTAGACCGGGATGACGATCGAGAGGACGTAGTCGGCCGGGACGGCGTAGATGCCGAGCTGCCGGCAGGGGCCTTCGCCGAGGAGGGCCTTGAGCGAGTGGTACCAGTCGGGCGTGTAGGGGGTGCCGTGGATGTCAGGGCCGGGGCCGCCGCTGCCGCCGAGGAGCATCGTGACCTGGCCCGGCTCGCCGCTCCAGGGGGCGGTTTTCGCCTCGGTGGAGGGGGGGACGAGGGGCGCGGCGTGGCCGGGGATTCCGGTGCCGGGGTCGACGGGATTCGTGTGGGAAGTCGTCATAGGGGTGGGCAGGTGCCGGAACCGGGGCGATCCGCCGAGGGGGCGGGACGCACGGGAGCGGGCAGGTTACTGGACCGGGCGATTGGCGTCGCCCCCTTCTGTATAGACCGCGAATTGCTTCGAAACGACCCGTTTCGGCGCTCCGTCCCGCAGAACGACGAAGCTGCAGGCGAGGCCGTCGTGACGATCGATGAAGTCGATCCCTTTTTCCGGGCCGAGGATGTTGACGGCTTTGGCGTAACTGTCGGCTACAACGGCGGTGCGGGCGATGACGGTGACGCTGGCTCGCTCGGTCAGTCCCATCCCGGTCCGGGGGTCGACGATGTGCGAGTAGCGGACACCGCCGAACTCGACGAAGCGGTAGGCGTCGCCGGAGGTGGTGACGGCACAGTTCTTAATAGAGAGGACCACCGGCTGTTCCCCGTTTTCGGTGAGGGGCTGAACCTGGATCCGCCAGGCGGGGCGGTCGGGGGGCGGGTCGCCGCAGAGGATGTCGCCGCTGCCGTCGATCAGGAACCGGGTGATGCCTTCCTTCGCGAGCTCGCGGCCGACGTCGTCGAGGGCCCAGCCGACGCCGATGCCGCCGACGTCGATGCGGATCTTTTCGCTGGTGAGCTCGACCGAGCGCGGCTGTTCGTGGAGGAGGATGTGCTGGTAGCCGACCCGGCTGCGAGCCTCGGCGATTGCTTCGGGGGTCGGGGGCTTTTTGGTGCGGCGGGCGTTCCGCCAGAGCTGGATGACCGGGCCGACGGTGACGTCGAACAGGCCGTCGGTTTCCTGGGACGCTTTCACCGAGGCGGCGAGGACCTGGTAGAGGTCTTCACTGACGGGGACCGGCGTGCCGGGGCGGGCGGTGCTGCAGAGCCGCGAGAGCTCGCTGTCGGGGTTGTAGTCGGTGAGCTTCCGGTCGAGGTCGCGGATCCGGTCGAAGAGTTTGCGCGACGCCTTCTCGGCCGCCTCGTCGCTCGGGGCGTAGAGGACGAGGGCGAACTTCTGCCCCATGTGCATCTCGCTCGCTTCGTAGCGGGCGAGTTTTTCGTCGGCGAGCGCAGCGAGCGACGGGACGAGACACAGGGTCAGCAGGAGGGGGAAGCGCAACACGCGGAGGATCCTCGGGCAAGGTTTTCGGGCATGCCCGATCATACCGCGCCGCAGAGGGGACCGCTCCGCGGGGGCTCAGTCGAGCTGCGCCATGACGAGGCCGCTGCGGATCTTGGGGTCGAACCAGGTCGACTTGGGGGGCATGAACTTGTTCTGCTCGCAGACCGCGACGAACTGGTCCATCGTGACCGGGGCAACCGACAGGGCGAACTTGTACTCGCCGGCGTCGACCCGGGCCTTCAGGTACACGGAGTCCTTGTTGCCGCCGACGTAATTCAGCCGCTTGTCCCGGCCGTCCTGGATGCCGAGGACGTCGTCGATGATCAGCCGCTGGATCATGTCGGAGTCGATCGTCTGGACCGCGTCCTTGGGATCGAACACGCCCGGCTTCGGCTCGAGGCGGTACCACTCGCCGTCGACGTAGAGGCCAACCACGTTGACCTTGTCCGGACGGTACGACGGCAGTGCGCCGAGCTTGGCCACCGAAAAGCTCTTTTCGAGCTTCTTGAGCAGGTCGGCGGTCGAGAGGCCGCAGCCGGGCAGGAGGCGGTTGTACGGCTCGAGGCCGAGGCGGCCGGTCGGGAAGAAGACCGTCAGAAAATTCTCGTAGCCGAGCGAGGCGGCGGCGGCGCTCCGGTGGTTGCCGTCCGCGACGTAGGCGGCGGGTTCCTTCGCCAGGAGGTCGGTGAAGGTCTTGATTTCATCGGTCTTGGTGACGAGCCAGACGCGGTGGATGTTGCCTGCTTCGTCGGTCGCTTCGTAATCGCACGGCCGGGCGGCGGCGTAGCCTTCGAGCGACTTGAGGAGGTGGCCCGACTTGTCCTGGACGGCGAGGTTCACGGTCCCGATGTAGCTCTTGATCGTCCGGATCAGCCGGGCGCGGCCTTCCGCCTTCTCCTGGCGGATCCCTTCGTTACGGATCACGACCCCGTTGGGGGTCTTGTCGGTCCGGATCTCGGCGGTCGTGCCGTAACCGCCGAGGCCCATCTGCGGCGCCTGCGGCCGCTTGGGGGAGACGATCTGGTAGACCCACAGCAGGTTCGGGACTTCGCGGACCAGTCCGCTCGTTTCGCGGAGCCACTTCCACTGCTCGGCCGCGTGCGGCATCGCGCGGGCATCGTCTTCGGCGTAGATCTCTTCCGCCTTCGCCACATGGCAGTGGGGCATCTTGACCCGCAGGATGTTCTCGGGGCGCTCCTGGAGCAGGTCCCAGATTTCCTTGTCCGACTGGAACTCGTCGTAGTTGGGAGCGGAGACCCGCTGGGCAGCGTCGCTGCTGACGGGGACGAGAGCGCGGGTGACGGGACGAATCGAGACCATGGAAGTCACCTGGAAGTCAGACCGCGCGGCCGGAGCAGCCGCGGGTCGTGGGGAAGGCGGGGCGAGAGCCGAAGCGGCGGTTGTGGAAACGCCGACGGAGAGCCGGGAACCGGCTCTCCGCTGGGAAATTGCACTGCAGGGAGTGCGCTGCGTGACGATCGGCCGGAAGAGCCAGCCGCGGCCGGACTACGGCGCGGGGGCGTCCTTCAGCAGCGGGGTCAGGTAAGCGACGGTGCTGTCCATCGAGCCGAGCTGCGGATAGTCCGCCTCGGGGATCTGGATGCGGTACATCTTCCGCAGCTCCATGACGATGTCGAGAAAGTCCATGCTGTCCAGTTCCATCTGCTCGCGGAACGAGACGTTGTCTTTCAGTCCGGACAGATCTTCGTCCGGAGCGATCCGCTCCAGAATGCCGAGGATGACCCGACGGATGTCGGCGGGGGCCATGCGTGTCTCCGTAACAAATGCTGCTGTTTCGACTTACTGCAAAGAGCCCAGTCACAGTCCGACTGCGGTCCTTCCCGGCAGAATCTCCAGTCTATCACCCCCCGGTACGTCAACAAGGCAGGGCCGGCTGTTGCCGAAGACCGGGAAAGCGTGCCGTTTGCCATGCGGCGACCGAGCGGGCGGCCACGCGGCCACCCCGCGCGGGACCTTCCGCGAAGTCCGAACAACCCGGGGTCCCCCCCGTTCAACCTGCTTGTGACCGCGCGACCCTTTCCCGATACTGGCCCTGTCGCTCGCTCGATCCGCTTCGGTGACCGCTCCGAATGTCTGCTTCGAATTCCCCCGCCGACGCCATGCCGAGACAGCTCTCGACCGGCGGTGTGGTCGCGATGATGGTCGGCCTGGGGCTCGTGACGTTCGAGCTGCTGACCGGCTTCATCGGCGAGCGGCTCGGCCGCTCCGGGCACTGGATCATCCTCTTCTGCGGGACGGCGTTCTCCGTGTGGGGTCTCAAGGAGATCCTCGCGGAGTGGTTCCCGATCCTCGGCCAGCGGGGGGTCGTCCGGAACCGGTTCCGGCTCCCCGGGGAGGGGCGGGCGTATCTGATCATCATGTTCTTCCTGCTGGTCGGAGCGCTGATCGGCCGGTCGAACTCGCTGATGCTCGTCTTCAGCATGATGGCAGGGCCGTTCGTGATGAACGGCTGGCATACCTTTACGGTCCTCAAGCGGCTGTCGGTCCGCCGGCAGCTCCCCCCGCGGGCGATGGTCGGCGAGCCGTTCTCGGTCGAGGTGACCCTCGAGAACCGGAAGTCGTGGCTCGCCGTCTGGCTGCTGGTCGTGCGCGATCACGTGACCGGCTGCGGCGAGAACCTCGCCCCCGAGGTCCTGTTCGTCCGCTGCCCCGCTCAGGGAGAGCAGCGCGGACATTATCAGCTTCAGCTCCGGCGCCGCGGGCGGCACCGGTTCGGGCCGTTCCACGCCGACACGAAGTTCCCGCTGGGGCTCGTCGAGCGGGGTCTGAATCTCCCCGCCGTCGATGAGCTGCTGGTCTATCCCTGGATCGGCCGGCTCCGCTCCGACTGGCGGCGGCGGCTGCTGCAGGCGGCCGAGCAAGTCAACCGGACGGTCGTTCGAGGCGGCGTGACTCAGGACGAGTTCCACCGGATCCGCGAATACCGGATGGGGGACGACCCGCGGAACGTTCACTGGCGGTCGACCGCCCGCCGCGGGGAGCTGATGGTCCGGGAGTTCCGCGAGAACCGCGATACGGCACTCGTGGTGCTGGTGGACGCCTGGAGTCCCCGCGCGGCGCAGGGGCACTGGGATGAGCAGTTCGAGCTCGCCCTGAGCTTTGCCGCCACGGTCTGCGTCGATCACCTCCGGCAGAGCCGGGACGCCGCGCTGATCTTCGGAGCGCAGGCCCGGGAGACGATCCTGTGGCAGGGGGGGCAGGCGGGGGGCCGGATGGACGAGCTGCTCGATCAGCTCGCGAGCCTCGTCGCCGGGACGGGGGAGTCGATCCGGGGGCTCTTGGAGAAGATCGCCCCGGTGGTCTCTCCGAACTCCCAGATCCTGCTGCTCTCGCCCCGGGCGGAGCAGATTCAGAAGGACTGGCCGAAGGATCTGATGCTGCCGCCGATCCGGGTCGTCGAGTCGAGCCGCAAGCAGCTCGAGCCGCTGTTCGACTGGCTGCAGTCGGGGGCCTAGGGCGGAGCCGGAGTTCGCTCAGAGTCGAGGGGAAGTCGGTGCCGAATGATCAGCGGCCCTTCACTCGACACGTTTTCTGAGGACTGCCATGCTGACCCGCTTCATCTTTGGAGGAGGATCGACCGATGCCTGTGTGGCTGCGCGACTTCTGGACCGGTCTCTCGAACGATTTCCAGTTTCCCGGAGGAGTCGAGACGGGGCAGGTCGTGGGGCGGATCGTCGTGGCGGCGGCGCTCGGGGCACTCCTCGGCAGCGAGCGGATGCACCGGGGGAAGGCGGCCGGGATGCGGACGCACGCCATCGTTTCGCTGGCCGCGGCGTTCTTCGTCCTCGCGCCCCATCAGGCGGGGATGTCGACCGACTCCCTGAGCCGGATCATCCAGGGGGTGGCGGCGGGGGTCGGGTTTCTCGGGGCGGGGACGATCCTCAAGCAGCAGGATGGCCGGAAGGTCCGCGGGCTGACGACCGCCGGGAGCCTGTACCTCGCCACCGCGATCGGGATCGTAGCGGGGCTCGGCCGGGAGCTGGTCGCCGCGCTCTGCACCGGGGCGGCCCTGCTGGTCCTCAGCTTCCTGCCGAGCGGGGACGATTCGTCGGTGGAAGGTTCGTAATCTTCGCCCGGATGCAGCCAACCGCTGTCTTCGGAATCTTGACGTCAAATCGCCATTACTGCTTGCCGGTTCGATGGTTATCGCCGAAGGGGATTCCTCAGGGCCGGGGTCTCGATTTCCTCCTCCGGGCTGCCCGAAAACCCCGCAGAAAGTCTCGACCCCGACGGAACTTCGGCTCTATCATCTGACTGCGAAACTGTTTGGACACGGGACGTCCCACCGTTCGGCTCGCGGCAGACTCAGGATGGGTGTGGCGCGGCGGAGGCGACCAAGGGGACCCCGGAGCTAGAGGAAAGAAGCGCCCGCGATGTCGATCCCGAAGTCGCCGACCCAGAAGTCGATCCACGAAAAGCTGACCGAACTGGCCGGCAACCTCTGGTGGAGCTGGCAGCCCGAAGTGGTCGGCATGTTCCGCGAGATCGACCCGATCCGCTGGTCCGAGCTGTCGCACAACCCGATCGTCCTGCTCAAGGAATATGGCCCGGAACACCTCGAGATCCGCGCCCGCGAGGAAGTCCTCCACGCCCGCATCCATGAGGCCTACCGCCGCTGGCGGGAGTACATGGCCTCGGAAGACACCTGGTCCTCGACCCACACCGGCGTCCTCGGCCACCGTCCCGCCGCCTACTTCTCGGCCGAGTTCGGCCTGCACGAGTCCCTCAAGATTTACTCGGGGGGCCTGGGGCTTCTCGCCGGGGATCACCTGAAGAGCGCGTCGGACCTCGGCGTCCCGCTCGTGGCAGTCGGCCTGTTTTACTACGAGGGGTACTTCACCCAGACGGTCAACGCGGAGGGGTGGCAGCAGGAGACCTACAACCTCGCCAACTCGGCCGATCTCCCGATCCAGCAGGTGAAGGGGCCCGACGGCCAGCGGCTGCTGGTCGGCGTTCCCACCCGCAGCGGCACGATCTCCGCGCAGGTCTGGCGGGTCGATGTCGGCCGGATCCCTCTGTACCTCCTCGACACCAACATCCCCGAGAACAAGGACGAAGATCGAAAACTGACCGCCCGGCTGTACGGCGGCGACCAGCGGACCCGGATCCGCCAGGAGATGATCCTCGGCATCGGCGGTGTGAAGGCGCTCGCCGCGATCGGGATCCATCCCCGTGTCTACCACATGAACGAAGGGCACTCCGCCTTCGCGTCGCTCGAGCTGATCCGGATGCGGGTCAAGAACGACGGGCTCGACTTCGGGAGCGCCCACCGCGAGATCGCCTCGATGGGGGTCTTCACGACCCACACGCCGGTCGAAGCGGGACACGACCGCTTCGACGGCGGCCTGATCGGCGAACACCTCGGCCCCATGGCCGACGAGCTCGGCCTCAGCCACGAAGCCCTGATGGGACTCGGCCGGGTCGACCCCCACAACGGCGGGGAGCCGTTCTGCATGACGGTGCTGGCGTTCAAGACCAGCCGCCGGGCGAACGCCGTCTCGAACCTCCACGGCGTGGTCAGCCGCCGGATGTGGCGGAACCTCTGGCCGTGGCGGAGCGAGGAAGAGATTCCGATCGGCCACATCACCAACGGCGTCCACGTCAACACCTGGCTCGCGCCGCAGATGCGGGTCCTGTATGACCGGGTTCTGCCGCTGAACTGGCACGTCAAGAGCGGGACTCCGGAGGTCTGGGCGGGGATCGAATCCCTCTCGGCCGGGGAGATCTGGGAGACCCACGAGGCGCTCAAGAACCGGCTGATCAACCACGCCCGGGGCCGGCTGGTCCGGCAGGCGGAGCGGCACAAGCAGTCGGACAAGGAGATCGCCCGGCTGCAGCAGGTGCTCGATCCGCAGTGCCTCCTGATCGGCTTCGCCCGGCGGTTCGCGCCGTACAAGCGGGCCGACCTGATCCTCAAGGACCTCGAGATCCTCGAGCAGATCGCCGCCGACAACGAGCAGCCGGTCCAGTTCGTCTTCGCGGGGAAGGCCCACCCGGCGGACAACTACGGCAAGGAGATCCTGCAGCGGATCCACCGGATCGCCCACGACCCGAAGTTCCTCGGGCGGGTGGTGTTCCTCGAAGACTACGACATCAACCTCGCCCGGCACCTCGTGCAGGGGGTCGACGTGTGGCTCAACAACCCGCGGCGTCCGCTCGAGGCGTCGGGGACCAGCGGCCAGAAGGTGGTGCTCAACGGGGGCCTCAACCTGTCGGTCCTCGACGGCTGGTGGGCAGAGGCGTTCGACGGCGGGAACGGGTTCCCGATCGGCAACGGCCTGATCCACGCGAACTCGGAGATCCAGGACGCCCGTGACGCCGCGTCGCTGATCAAGGTCCTCCGCGAAGAAGTGATCCCGATGTACTACCGCCGCGACAACGACGGCCTGCCGCAGGAGTGGATCCGCCGGATGAAGCGGGCGGTCCGGACGCTCGGGTGGCGGTTCAACGCGGACCGGATGGTGATGGATTACGTGACGCAGACGTACGTCCCTGCCGCGGGGAGCACGTCGAGCGCCATGATGGTGATGCCGTAGCCGGCGAATGAGCCGCGTCGAACGTTGAGCGAAAGTGGAGAGTGTCCGAGGCGAGTGGCCGCGAGCGTCCGAGTGGGACTCGACGCTCGAGGTTGAACCCCGGAGGCTCCTGCCCATGGAAGGGATGCCGTGAAGATCCGCAGTCGATTCCTGATCCGTTCGCTCGCCTGGGTGCTGCGCCTCGGATTCCTCGCGCTGTTCGCGACCACGCGGAAGAAGCTCGTGACGCCGGTGCCGGACATCAGTCCCTATGGCGACACGAAGGGTGAGAACTACATCTACTGCATCTGGCACGACGAGATCGTCGGCGCCATTTTCAGCGGTCCGACCCGCAACTGCGCCGCCCTCGTCAGCCGGCATGCCGACGGCTCGTATGTCGCCGACATCGTCGAGATGCTCGGGATGACCCCGGTCCGGGGCTCCAGCAACCGGGGGGGAGCGACCGCCCTCCGCCAGATGATGGATGAGGCCGCCTCGAAGCACATCTGCATCGCCACCGACGGTCCCCGCGGCCCGCGGCGGGTGGTGAAGGACGGGCTGGTGTTCCTCGCCTCGCAGACGGGGCGGCGGGTCATTCCGTATGCCTTTGCGGCGTCGAAGATGTGGCGGCCCCGCGGTTCGTGGACCGACCTGGCGATCCCCTGGCCGTTCAGCACGGTTTACATCGTCGGGAGCTGGCCGATTACGGTTCCGGAGAACCTGACCCGCGAGGAACTCGTTCCGTACCGGGAGCGGATCCAGGCGGAGATGGACCGGATGAATGCCGCTGCGCAGCGGCTCGCCGCTGGCGAAGCGGTCGAGATGTGGCAGGCCGCGGCGCATCCCGAGGCGGCTTCTGAAGTCCGCCCGCAGGCCGCCGCCTAGACCACGATCCGGCCGGCACAGCGTTCCCCGCTCAAACCCATCGTCCCACGGCCACCCGGGTGCAGGGGCGGAGCTCCTGCCCGCCGGAGGCGCTTTCGTTGTGGAACCACGGAACACAACGGACGCCCGATCGCGAACCGGCGCTGCGTCGCCTCCTCTCCAGCACGCTCAAGCGGCACTCCCCGCGCCGATGAAGAGGGGAGTCCTCGAAGCCGGCTTTCCAAAGCGGACGCCGGATGTTTGCCACCGTTCCACCACGGGAGCGCCTCCGGCGGGCAGGAGCTCCGCCCCTGCACCCGGGCGACGGTGTTGCTTCGCGGGGGGCGGGACGGCACCATGATCCGTAGGACGCCGTCGCGGCCCGCCTCCTGCCGCGGCCGGGCCTCGTGTCCCCCTCGGGTTGGGAGATCTCGCTGCATGGTCCCGCTTCGCCTCCTCTCGGTCGCGTCTCTCCCGCTCGCCAGCGTTCTGCTCCTTTTCGTAGCCGGTCTCACCGCCGCGGAACCGAAGGGGCCAGCCGCCAGCAAGAACCCGCTCGACAACCTCGCCACGGTCAAGTGGGACAACGTCTCACTGGAAGACGTCGCCACCGACCTGCGGGAGAAGCACAAGCTCGACGTCACGGTCGACCGGCAGTCGATCGAGAACGAAGGGCTCGTGACGACGAACATCAAGATCAACATGAACTTCTACGGGCTGACCCTCCGGTCGATCATCTGGCTGGGGCTCGACAGCTACCGGCTGGAGCTGATCGAGAAGCCGGACGGCCCCCTGATCACCTCTCGCCCGGTCGCCGAGGCGATGTTCCTCGATCGGGAATACGATCTGAAGCTCCTCGGCCCGATCGGCCGCGACGAGAAGGGGGTCATCGATCTCGTCCGGGGCTCGGTCGACGCCTACTGGAAGGAGTCGGACGGCTTCGGAGGGGCGATCGAGGTCGCCGACGGCAAACTCAAGGTGAGCCAGATCCCCGCGGTCCACGCGCAGATCACCTCGGTCTTCACCCAGATCCAGCGCGAACTCGCGACCGGCAAGAAGCCCCCCCTCAGCGTCGAGGAAGAGAACGAGCGGGTCATCGCCGAGCGGCTGGCGAAGCCCCCCACCCGCAAGCTCGCCGTCACCGGTGAGATCCCCTTCAACGAGCTCGCCACCAAGTGCGGCGAGGCGTTCGGGGTCCCGATGTGGGTCGACGGCGACGGACTCAATGACGCCCGGGTCGGGTTCAAGCAGGGGGTGACCCCGCAGATCGAAGGGAAGACCGGCGAGGAGATCCTCGACAGCATCCTGGGGCCGCTCGACCTCGGCTACGTCATCGATCACGAAGTGACGCTGCTCACCTCCAAGACCAAGGCCAACGCCCCGAAGCGGCTGCGGGTCTTCAACGCCCGCGGCAAAGGGGTGAAGATCAAGGGAACCCCCGAGGAGATCGTCCGGAAGATCCAGGAGTCGGAGGAGTACGGCCGCTGGGGAGACGGCGGCGGCGCGATCCACCTGGCGGGCTCGCTGATCGTCGTCCGTCAGTCGCCGAAGGCGATCCGGAAGATCGAAGCCTTGTTCAGCGGCAAGTAGCCCGGTTCGTCCCGGATGGCAGAGGGCCCCCCGCGCGGGTCCGAAGGGGCGCACCGACTCCTGACCGGGCGAAGCTCGTCGTCATGCGGGGGAGGAATCCGGCGGCCCGCCGTCCGGTTGGCCGTCACCCGGCTTGATTTCTCATAACCCGGGTTCAAGATGGCGGCGGTTCCGGAAGACTCGTGGCCGGGACGCCCCCAGCCCCCCGCCCCCTCCCTCGCAAGGATGCCATGCCCTCGTTGGCGGATTCGCTGACTCGCAGCTTCTCCTCGGCGGTTCGAGCCAAGGGGGAAGCCTACCTGCACGATGGCCGCGTCAGTGCGGAGGTGAGCGAGCCCGACCGGGCTGAGTACGCCGTCCGGGGGACGATGGCGACGCCGTATGTGGTCCTGCTCGGCCCGGATGGCTCGGGCCGCCTCAATGCCGCCTGCGACTGTCCGCACGCGGAAGGGGGTCAGCTCTGCAAGCATGTCTGGGCGGCCCTGCTCCAGGCCGACGAAGAGGGGGCGCTCGTCCTGGCCCGGCGGCCGACCCGGATCGTGCAGCGGCGGTTCGATGACCTCGACGAGTTCCTGTTCGGACACGAGGACCAGAGCGAGCCTGCTTTCGCCGAGGACGGACCCGATCGGCCGCGGCTTCCATCTCCCCCCGCCGCGCGGAGTGAGCCAGCCAGGTCCGGAAGTCCCGCGCCGCCGGTGAAGCCCGCACCGTCATGGCGCGAGGCGCTCGATCGGTGCACGGGGAACGAACCGCGTCTGCCGCTGCACGGCCGGACTGCTCCGCGGGTCGAGTATGTTATTGACGTCGGCCGGTCGCTGGCCGCCGGGGCGCTCGTGATCGATCTCTACGTCGAGCGGACCTCGGCCCGCGGCGAACGGATGATCGTCCCCCTCTACCTGAACTCCGTCGGCCTCGACGGCGATCTCGAGCCGGGGGACCGGACCCTGGTGCAGTGGCTACGGAGCGCGCATCGCCCCACCGGCTATCTGGAGCTGGCCCGGCAGGGGCGGCCCGGAGGGACGCCGTTCTTCGGGAGTGTCGGTTCGGCCATCGTGCAGGCGTTCCAGCAGCCGCTCCTGCGGCAGATGTGCGAGACGGGACGCTGCCGCTGGATCCTGACGGCGGGGGCGAGCCTTCCCTCGGCGCCGGTCCTCCACTGGGACGACGGACCTCCCTACACGCTCCGTCTCTCCGGAGGGCGGGACGGGAAGAAGAAGCAATGGGCGATCCACGCCGAGCTGGTCCGGCCGGGCGAGACCCCCGTCCCGCTCAGCGAGGTCGTCCACTCCTTCTCGGAATCGCTGCTCTTCTCCGACCGGATCGCCCGGGCCGCGATTCGTGAACACCAGAGCTGGATCGAGACCTTTCGGAAGCAGGCGAAACTCGTCGTCCCGTTTGCCGACCGGGAGGCGTTCATTGCCTCGCTCTGGTCGAGCCCGACCCTGCCGGAACTCGCGCTCCCCCCCGAGCTGACGCTCCGCCGGGATGCGCAGGCGCCGACGCCGCGGCTCGTCCTGGCGCAGATCCCGCCGGCGACGTACCCGCAGCGGCATCCCGCGCACGTCGAGTTCCAGTACGGCGCGGCCCGCGTCCGGGCTTCCGATCTGCGGCGGCGGGTGGTCGACGTTTCGGCCGGGATCGTCTCGGACCGGGATCGCGAAGCGGAAGCGAACCAGCTCGCCCAGCTCTGGGAGCGGGGGTTCGAGACCATTCCGCGCGACTCCGCGAACGGTCCCGACGTCGCCTTCCTTCGCCGGGAGCTGCCCAGTCTCGTTCCCGAGCTGACCGACCTCGGCTGGACGGTCGAGGCGGACGGACGGGCGATCCGCCGCCCGGGGAACTTTCAGGTCGCGGTCTCGTCGGGGGTCGACTGGTTCGACCTCGAAGGGAGTTTCGACTTCGGCGGCGTGACGGCGACCCTCCCCGAACTGCTCCGGGCGGTCCGCGAAGGGCGGAAGTACGTGCTGCTCGACGACGGCTCGCAGGGGATGCTCCCCGCCGAGTGGCTCCAGCGGTTCGGCGGCCTCGCCGGTCTCGGCGAGGAGCAGGAGGGGGCGGGGGCCGTCCGGTTCCGGCCGTCGCAGGCGATGCTGCTCGACGCGCTGCTGGCGGCCCAGGACGGCGCGACGTTCGACCGCGCGTTCCTCGACTACTGCCAGCGGCTGCGGTCGTTCACGGGCGTGAGGAAGAAGCCCGCCCCGGCCGGGTTCCATGGCGAACTGCGCGAGTATCAGAGGGAGGGGCTCGGCTGGCTCGGGTTTCTGCGGGAGTTCCGGATCGGCGGCTGCCTCGCCGACGACATGGGGCTCGGCAAGACGATCCAGGTCCTGGCCCATCTGGCCGGCCTGCGCGGGGAGGACACGGGATCGGGGGGCAAGCCGAAGAAGCGAATGCCCCCCCGAAAACCGTCGCTGGCGGTCGTGCCGAAGAGCCTGGTCTTCAACTGGCGGGACGAGGCGGCCCGGTTCACACCGGACCTGCGGGTCGTGACCTACACCGGCGAGGAGCGGCACGAAGAGTTCGATGCGCTCAAGAGAGCGGACCTCGTCATCACGACCTATGGGACGCTCCGGAAAGATATTCTGAAGCTCAAGGAGATCCCGTTCGACACGGTCATCCTCGACGAAGCCCAGGCGATCAAGAACGCGAACTCGCACAGTGCGAAGGCGTGTCGGTTGCTGCAAGCGGACCACCGCCTCGCTATGACCGGGACTCCGATCGAGAATCATCTGGGGGAACTCTGGTCGCTGTTCGAGTTCCTGAACCCCGGGATGCTCGGCCGCTCCTCCGCCTTCCAGCAGGTCGCCCGATCGACCGAGACGGACTCCCCCGCGGTGAAGATCCTGGCCCGCGCGATCTCTCCGTACGTCCTCCGGCGGACCAAGGCCCAGGTCCTTCGAGAACTTCCCGAGAAGACCGAGCAGACTCTCTACGTCGATCTCCCGCCGCGGCATCGAAAACTCTACAACGAGCTCCGCGACCACGTCCGGGCGACGCTCGCCACGACGGTCGAAGCCAAAGGGCTGGCCCAGTCGAAGATCCATGTCCTCGAGGCGCTCCTCCGGTTGCGGCAGGCGGCCTGCCATCCGGGGCTGGTCGATCCCGCCCGCGCCAAAGAAGGGAGCGCGAAACTTGAAGCGCTCCTCGAACAGCTGGAAGAGGTGATTGCCGAGGGACACAAGGTCCTCGTTTTCTCGCAGTTCACGTCGCTCCTGGCGTTGGTCCGCACCGCGCTCAAAGCCCGGAACATCCCGTACGAATACCTCGACGGGGCGACGTCGAACCGCAAAGCGAAGGTCGAGCGGTTTCAGCAGGAGGCGGCCTGCCCGGTGTTCCTGATCAGCCTGAAGGCTGGGGGGCACGGCCTCAATCTCACGGCAGCCGACTACGTCTTCATCCTCGACCCGTGGTGGAACCCCGCCGTCGAAGCCCAGGCGATCGACCGGGCGCACCGGATGGGGCAATCGAAGCGGGTATTCGCCTACCGGATCATCGCCCGCGACACCGTCGAGGAGAAAGTCCTCGAACTCCAGCAGCAGAAGCGGGACCTCGCAGAGGCGATCATCTCCGAGAACCAGTCGCTGATCCGCAAACTGACGGCGGAGGATCTGCAGCGGCTGTTGAGCTGAGACGGGGGAGTTAAACACGAAGACACGAAGGAGGCACAAAGAACACCAAGGGTTCCATGCCACTCTCTACCGCAGAGAGAGAACACCCTTCCTCAATTCTTTGTGCTCTTGGTGCCTCCTTCGTGTCTTGGTGTTTAGGAATGGCTCGGCGCTCGAAACCGAGTCTCGCGATTGATCACGAAGGATGCGGCTCGATAGATTTCGGACCGCTGTTCCTTCTTCCCCCGGAAATCGCTCTCCATGTCGCTCCTGATCAAGTCGACGGCGCTCAGCGCCGATGAAGGCCCCCACGTCGAGCTCCTCGAGAAGGCGGGTTTCACCCACAAGCTGACCGACCGGACCCTCAACTACTGGGACGCGCCGCAGCTCATCCAGGAAGTCCGCGACTGCGTCGCCATCGTCGCCGGCTCCGAGCCCTACACCCGCCAGGTCCTCGACGCCCTCCCGAACCTCCGGGTCATCACCCGCACCGGCGTCGGCTTCGACGCCATCGACCTCAAGGCGTGCGACGAAAAGAACATCGTCGTCGCCACCACCCCGGGGGTGAACCACCACGCCGTCGCCGAACACGCGATCGCGATGCTGATGGCGATCGGCCGCGGCTTCCCGTTCCGCGACCTCGAAGTCCGCCGCGGCCAGTGGCTGCGGGTCCAGACTCCGCGGATCATGGGCTCGACGATCGGGATCGTCGGCCTCGGCCGGATCGGCCAGGCGGTCGCGACCCGCGCGGCGGGGCTGGGCATGAAGATCCTCGGCTACGAGCCGTACCCGAACCCCGAGTTCATTCAGAAGTGGGGGATCGAGCTCACGAGCCTCGACGATCTCCTCTCCCGGTCGGACTACGTCACGCTGCACAATCCCTCGACGGCGGAGACGAAGCACATGATGAACGCCAGCACATTCGCGAAGATGAAGCCCGGCTCGGTGATCATCAACACCGCCCGCGGCGCGCTGATCGATGAGAAGGCGCTGTACGACGCCCTCAAGTCGGGTCATCTCCGCGGGGCGGGGCTGGACGTGTTCGAGAAGGAGCCGCTCGTGAAGGAGAGCCCGCTCCTCGAGTTCGAAAACGTGATCTTCTGCGGCCACCTCGCCGGCCTCGACGTCGAGTCGCAGCGGGACACGCTGACGATGTGCGCCGATACGGTGATCCGCTGCAAGAACGGCGGCTGGCCCGCCGAGCGGATCCAGAACCTCAAGGGGCGCACCGACTGGAAGTGGTAATGCCAGGTCGGTGATGGACCCGAAAGCGGGTCAATCGCTGACGGATGGATCTCGGTGACGGTCGGGTTTTCAGACGACCCGACCGTCACTCACGAGGCTTGGCTGCTGGGCCTGACCGTGGCTCCGGTCAGACGCCGACCTCTTTGAGCAGCGCCTCGGCCGCCAGCTTGCCGATGTTGTTGGAGGCGAGCGGGCTGTCGCCGGTGATCAGCTTGCGGTCCTGGTGGCACTTCCCCGTGATGTCGCCGTTCAGGATCGTCACCCCCAGTTCGGCGAGCTTCTCGCCGACGAACCAAGTCATCGGTCCGGGCATGTAGCCGATGTCGGGGTTCTTCCGATCGAGGGCGTCGGGGAAGACGCAGATCTGGTAACCCCGGAAGGGATAGTCTTCCGTCTTCTCCCCGACTGCGGCTGCCAGCAGGCAGCTCGGTCCGTGGCAGAGGGTGATGATGTGCCGGTCGTTCTTCAGGGCCCACAGCAGCACGTGTTTGACCTCGGTGCTGTGGGGGATCCCCAGCAGCACGCCGTGGCCGCCGGGAACGAACACCGCGATGTAGGGAGAGTCCTCGCCGAGCGACGTTTCGATCACTTCGGACAGCCTCTTCGGCTCTCGCAGCCGGGGGAGGTACTTCCGGTAGACCGACTGGACCGCCTCGTCCTCCTTGGGCATGGCCCACAGCTCGAGCTTGGCGGGGTTCCCCGACAGCGTCGCCACATCGATCTCGAACCCCGCCTGGTCGAGGTGATACATCGGGAGCAGCATCTCGACCGGATGATTGCCGGTGGAGAAGAACGTCCCGTTCTGCATCAGCAGATACCGCTCGTCCGTGGCGATCATCAGCACTTTCCACCGCCCGCCCCGGTACGGAGTCTGGAACTTCAGGCCGTCGAAGTCGGTTCGGGCGGCGGTGTATTGCTCGAGCGAGTATGGGGACGGAAAGAAGGCGTTCTCTTCGGCGGAATCGACCGTCGGGCGCTTATCCATGGCTCGTACCTCCGGGAGATCGGGACGGGGTTCCGCCGCCGAGGAATGACCCCACCACGGCATCGAGATGCCAACCTAAAGCGAACGCAACGCGCCATTCAAGAACCGATTCCCCCACGCGAGGAGAAATCGCGACTCGGCGCGGAGACCTGGCCAACGCGTGCCAAGCGGAATCCGGTCGGCCATGTCGCCCAACCGACGTCTGCTGCGACGACTGTCACGCCTCGACCGGCAGAGAGTAGGTGAGCTTCTTTCCGTCCCACTTCACGATCCCGCGACGCGTCAGCAAGGCGAGGAGCTGTGTGAGCTGTTCTTCACTGAGTGTCCTGCGGAAGTGCGCGTCCAGGGTTCCTCGAAGCGTCTTCTCGGTACTCGGCATCGATCCTTTGCGCCGGGAGAGATGCGAGACGGCGGCTTTGAACTGCTCCGCAGCATTGAGTGCGGCGGATGGACCAGGGAGAGGGGACGGGATCTCGCGAATGCAGTTGGATCGGCGGGCGAGAATCCGCTTGGCCCTGAGGTGGCGAATCAGCGGATCAAAGTCCGCGTCCTTCGAGACGATGTGGAAGAAGGCGGTCGGGTCTTCCTTCGCGAGCTGCCCGATCGTGAACGCCACATGGAGATCAAGAGCGTTCGGTCCCGCGGTCTCGACCAGCACGTACTCCGCTCGCTCGCCGAGCGCGTGAAGGCTCCGCGCGAGCGCGACGGGAACTTTGGTCTGCTGGGGGCCGAGGAACAGCCTCACACGAAACGACTCTTCCTGGAGGCGGTCCAGGTCGGTCGGTTGGACATTCTCGTAATCGACGAGGACGTAGTTCGTTCGCATGACGCTGTGGAGAGGGGGCCGATCCGAAAGCCTATCCCCCGTTCGCTCCGATGCCCGAACTTCCGCAGGCGTTTCCGCCGGATTCCCGCCAACGCGGGCATACGCCGCTGATCACAAAACCATTCCGTAAACCATACAGAGAAAGGACCTTACGACACACTGCAAACGGCCAAAACCCATGAGAGACGGCTGAAGTCCGCTCCTCATGTCCCCGAACTCTCCCGCAGATGCTCGATGTCCCGGATCGGCGGCCGGCCGAAGTGCCGCTTGTATTCGCGGCTGAAGTGGGAGGGATCGCCGTAGCCGACCCGGTAGCCCGCCTGGGCGGCATCAAAATCTTCGGCGAGCATCAGCCGCCGGGCCTCCTGGAGCCGGAGCTGCTTCTGGAACTGGAGCGGGCTCATAGCGGTCACGGTTTTGAAGTGAGCATGGAACCCGGAGACGCTCATCCGGAGCTGCCGGGCGATCGCCTCGACCCGGAGCGGTTTCGAAAAATTGTCGCGGATCGTCTCGATCGCGCGGGCCATCCGGTGGGCGTGCCCCCCAACCTTGGCCAGATGCCGCATCCGGTTCCCCTGCGCGCCGATGAACAGGCGATAGACGATCTCGCGGGTCACCAGCGGAGCGAGGATCCGGTACTCCTCCGGGGACTCCGTCAGCCGAACGAGCCGCAGCGTCGCGTCGAGCAGCTCCGCTTCCATCCGGCTGACGTCGACCGCCTTCACGCTCCCGTCCCCCTGGGCCGGGACATAGCCCGACTCGACCAGCACCGACGTCACGAGGGCCGGGTCCAGCTCGAGCCGGAAGCTGAGGTACGGGGACTCCGGCGTCGCTTCGACGACGCAGCCGACCAACGGCAGCTCCATCGTGGTGATGAGGTAGTGGGCCGGGTCGTAGCGGAACGTCTCCTCGGCCAGCAGGATCTGCTTGCTCCCCTGCGCGATGACGCAGAACGACGGCGGAGCCGAGCCGTAGATCGGCTCGGTCGGGTGGGCGTTCCGTCGGAAGTGGACCCCCGGCTGGACTTCGATGCCCCCATCCTCCGGCAGGGCGCGGTCGATCCGCTCCGCCAGTTCCTGCAGATCGGCCTGGAGACGGTCGGCGGTTCGGGCGTTGGCGGGAGAGGGTGTCGTGGACATGTTCCAAGTCTACGCGCGCCGACGATCACGCAGAGAAGTCCGTTGCAGGACGGCAACCACTTTTGTGACGCGATTCCCGCCCATCGGGCCGCCGCGCGCCAGGCTGCGACCTCACTGTCGACAGGTGATACACTGATCGGCCAAAGACCAAGTTGGGCCGACCCGATATGCGTTATTTCGCATGGCATGAACTCGTCTACCAACGCTTGATTGCCGGCGGAGCCACCAATTGGGATCGGACGCCCTATGATGAGTATGCGCTGCGCCCGTTGGTCGCCGAAGTGTCGCGGCAATGGTTGCGGCCGGGCGAGCGTGTTCTGGTGCTTGGCTGCGGCACCGGACCCGACGCGTGCCACTTCGCCGAGGAGGGCATGCGGGTCACGGGCATCGACATCTCACCGACGGCGATCGACCTGGCAAGAAAGCAGGCGGCGGACCGTGGGCTGGACGTGACATGGATTGTTGGTGATGCCTGCGACCTGAGCCGAGCGGGTCGTTTCGACGCGGTGCTGGACGCTCACATGCTGCATTGCCTCGCTCTGGCTCCCGATCGGACGGCCCTGATCCGATCGGTGGCCGGCGCGCTCGTCGTCGGCGGGCGATTCATCATCGCCACGATGATCGCCGATGAAGCGACGACTTTTCCGGAGACGTCGGAGCTGGACGACGAGGGAATCCTGTGGACCAAGCCATCCGAGGACTTCACCTCATTGGACTGCGTCGAGCGCGAAGGGCACCGCTGGATCCCCACTCGCCACATCCTTCGCGACCCGGCTCCCCTGCCAGACGCGCTGGCCGCCGCGGGCTTCTGCATCGAGTGGCAAACGATCGTGCCGCCCGGAAGTGACGGCGAACCGGCAGAACTGCAGATCGTCTGTCGAAAGACAGCCTGACCAGGCGTTGCCGCAGACCGGGGCAGCGTGACCGCTGCCCCCTGGCCATTGCTCCTGTTCCTGCCGAGACGTGTCATTCGAACATGTCGCCGTCTTGTCGTTCCGGGAGGGGGTGAGGGATTTGGAGGATCGTTCAAGCCTCTTCGAGGAACGTCCAATAGCCGGAATTCTGGACAGGCCTAGGATTCGATCCGAACCGCGACTGCGTAGCGTCGATCCTGTCCGGACTTGGAGTTTTCTGCAATCTCCAGGCTGGTCGCCTCGCCGTTGTCGGTGATTTCTGTCCCGGAGCTCTGTTCATGCGTCCGACGAAAGCCTTCTCCGCTGTCAGCGCCACTTCCCCCCTCGCTGCCGCGACGATTCCCCGCCGCGAGCCGACCGAGCGGGATGTCCAGATCGAGATCCTGTTCTGCGGCATCTGCCACTCCGACCTCCACGCCTCCCGTGACGAGTGGAGCGAGTTCATGCCGACGGTCTACCCGATCGTCCCGGGGCATGAGATCGTCGGCCGGGTGACGCGGGTCGGCTCCGCGGTCACGAAGTTCCAGCCCGGCGACCTCGCGGCGGTCGGGTGCCTCGTCGACTCCGACGGGACCTGTCCCGAGTGCCGCTCGGGCCACGAGAATTTTTGTTCGCACCTGACCCTGACGTTCAACTCGCCCGATCCCCACAAGACCGCCCCCGTGACCTACGGCGGCTACTCGGAGAGCGTCGTCGTCGACGAGCGGTTCGTCCTGCGGGTCCCCGCAAACCTGAACCTCGCCGGAGCCGCTCCGCTGCTCTGCGCCGGGATCACGACCTACTCGCCACTGCGGCACTGGGGGGTCGGACCGGGGAAGAAGGTGGGCGTCGTGGGGCTCGGCGGACTGGGACACATGGGGGTCAAGTTCGCCCACGCGCTCGGCGCGGAGACGGTCGTGTTCACGACCTCGGAGAGCAAGCGGGAAGACGCGCGGCGGCTTGGAGCGGATGATGTCGTCGTGTCCCACAACGCCAACGAGATGCAAAAGCACGCCGGAAGCTTCGACTTCATTCTCGACTGCGTCTCGGCGGATCACGACATCAACGCCTACGTCAACCTCCTGGCCCGGGACGGCAACCTGACGCTCGTCGGCGCGCCGGCCAAGCCTCTCGCGGTCTCGGCCTTCGCCCTCCTCGTCGGTCGCCGCAGTCTCTCCGGTTCCAACATCGGGGGCCTCGCCGAGACGCAGGAAATGCTCGATTTCTGCGGCCGGCACAATATCACCGCGGATGTCGAGGTCATCGCGATCCAGCAGGTCAACCAGGCCTACGAGCGGCTCCTCCGGTCCGATGTGAAGTACCGCTTCTGCATCGACATGGCCTCGCTCAAGGCGGGCTGAGGACCGGAAGAAGCAGTAGCCACAGAGGACACGGAGAGATTTCTGGAAGCGCAGACGACTGAGGAAGAACACGCCGCCGACTGGCCCATCCTGTTCCTCTCGGAGTCCTCTGTGCTCTCTGTGGCTAAGAACGAGTTCCAGCTAAAGGAGATTTCCATGCAGACCCGCAAACTTGGTCAAAGCCCGCTGAACGTCTCCGCCCTCGGCCTCGGCTGTATGGGGATGAGCTTCTCGTACGGCCCGCCGAAGGACCGCGCGGAGATGATCGCGCTCCTCCGCGCGGCGGTCGATCGGGGGATCACGTTCTTCGACACCGCCGAGGTGTACGGTCCGTTCACCAACGAAGAACTCGTGGGCGAGGCGCTCGCGCCGGTCCGGGACCAGGTCGTGATCGCCACGAAGTTCGGCTTCCGTCCCCACCCCGACGGCCAACCGGGCTGGACCGGCCTCGACAGCCGGCCGGAACACATCCGCGACGTCGTCGAGAACTCCCTCCGCCGGCTGCGGATCGAGACGATCGACCTCTTGTACCAGCACCGGGTCGATCCCGAGGTCCCGATCGAAGAGGTGGCGGGGACGGTGAAGGAGCTGATTGCCGCCGGCAAGGTGAAGCATTTCGGGCTCTCCGAAGCGGGCGCGCAGACGATCCGCCGGGCCCACGCGGTCCAGCCGGTCGCCGCGCTCCAGAGCGAGTACTCGCTCTGGTGGCGGAAGCCCGAAGCGGAGATCCTGCCGACCCTCGAGGAGCTCGGGATCGGCTTCGTCCCCTACAGCCCGCTGGGGCGGGGTTTTCTGACCGGCCGGATCGACGGGAGCACGACGTTCGACAGCAGCGACGTCCGGAACAGGCTCCCCCGCTTCAGTCCCGAGGCCCGACAGGCGAACCAGGGGGTGGTGGACCTCCTCAGTCGGATCGCCGCCGCGAAGGGGGCCACTCCGGCCCAGGTCGCGCTGGCGTGGCTCCTCGCTCAGAAGCCCTGGATCGTTCCGATCCCCGGCACCACGAAGCTCTCGCGCCTCGATGAGAACATCGGGGCGGTGACGCTGGAGCTCTCACCAGCCGAGCTCCGCGAGATCGACGAAGCTGCGGCCCGGATCGAAGTGCGGGGGATCGCTACCCGCCCGAGTTCGAGGCGATGTCCGGCCGGTGAGGTTCGCTCGCCGCTGGCGGGGGAATGGCCGCTGAACGAGAATCCCGCTGGCGGCCTGTCACTGGGAGCATGGCTCCTGGCACCCCAACCGGATCTTCCGAGGCGAGTCCATGCCCAGCGTGCCGATCCTGAGCTTGGACCCGCCGATCCGTGTCACGCATGTCGACACCTACGGCCAAGGAGCGATCTGGTGGTTCCAGTTCGAGGACGCGAACGGCCAGCAAACAACCCTGTCTCTCGACAACCGCCCGGAGAGCCCGACCCGCTTCCGCCTGTTCGAAGGGAGCCGTTTCCCCAACCGGCCAGAATCGGTCCTGCTCGATCTCGGCGGAGACGAGGAAGCCATCGCGGTCCCGTTCATCTCGCACTGGCTCGACTCCGACGAGTTCGACCGCCTGCGCGAGTACGGCCAGGAGTTGCTTCTCTCTGCATTCAACCGCTACGGAGAACCTCGACTGCCGCATGACCTCACCACGGACGCGACCTGAGCCGCCTGTCGGCAACTCCCGCCGATCGATATGCGTCTCCCGCCGCCTGAATCGCCGGCCCGTCCAGTCCGGATTGACGCGGCCTCCGCTCCGGAGCAGAGTCCCAGCCCCCTCGGACGCTCCCCCTCTCGCCGAGCGACTTATGCTTCGCTCTCTGTGTGCCATCTCCCTCGTCTGCGGCAGCCTGCTGTCGGGCTGCTTCTCCATGCCGATCCTCATCGGCACCGGCTGGCTCACCGACTCCGCCGAGGAGGCCTGGGTCATGTCTGCCAACGACTCGATCTTCGGGGACCCGGACCTGATGCCGGTCATGTCCACACCGGAGGGGACCCGCGCTCTTCTGCTCCGGGCTCCCCGTGGCTCAAAAGTCGTCGTGAGCATCAACGACGCCAGAAACCACATCAGCGGCACATTGCTCCGGGCCGACGACGAGACCGTCGAGCTGATGAACTGCCTCTCGAAGGAGATCGTCCCCGGCGGGCCACAAGGAATGATGCAGTGCAAGACCAGCCACGTTCCGTTCCAGACTCTCGAGATGTCCTCGCTTCTCCAGCTCCGCTACATCGCTCCACCTCCTCCTGACTTCGACGCGGAGGCCTTCACGGAAGAACCGGGTGAGCACTGCGTCGACGCCATCGTCTACAAGAGCGGCCGCCGCGAACGGTTTTCGAGTGTCCCACAATCGCGCGAACCGGCCGCCGGGACGGCGGACCTCGACGAGGAATAGCCGACCATTCCGAAGGCCGTGCGCTCCGGACGAAACGTTCTTTCGGCCGTTGTCCGCATGACTCGGCCCAAGCTGCCTCGGAACAGGAGATCCGATCCGTATCGGACTCCGTATCCGACCTCGGATGTCGCCATTTTCGGCGTGCATCCGTACACTACTGGCCGCGCCCGCCGCGGTTTCCGCTTTCTGTTCCTTCAGCCTTAAGACTTCCGCCTTCCGCGCCTACAGTTGGCTGACCGCGGCAGGCGACTGGCTTCGCGCTGGCGAACACACCCAAAGTGGCGGGGGGCCCGCCGGAGATCATGGAACGTCTCGTCCCAACCGCGAAGGACTCCGCACCGACCGACCCGGACCGCCGGACGGTCGAGCTGTCCCCCGCTGAAATCGAACGCCGGGTCCACGCCGCCGACCACTCCGTGCTGTTCGTCGAGCCCCGGATCCTCCGCCGGGTCATCATGCAGGACCGGCGGATGACGGGCCTGGGGATCCACGTCCCCCACAGCCACGTCTACACGATCGACCGGGAACGGCTGCTGATCATCGTCGACCGGCACGAGCTCGATCTCTCCCCCGCGGCCGAGCTTCCGCCGCACGTCGTCCTGATCCCCCGGCCGACCGAGAACGAGCACTACGCCCGGCTCGACAGTGCCGAGCGGCTCCATTTTCTGTGGCGGCTCGCCTTCCACGGCCGCGTGCATGCGACACTCGATTCCGCCTGCGAATCCGAGGGGCTGTCGCTGCGGGAAGTGACCGACCGGATGCAGGTGATCGGCGAGGCGGAGTGGAGCGAGATCCGGCTGGTCCTCCAGCAGGACCAGGTGCTCCTCCCCCCGGCCGGCGACCTCGAGGTCTACTGCGAGTTCGTTTCAGTCGCCCTCGAGCTGAAGTACTTCGCTCCGGTGGACCGGCCCTTCTTCTTCCCGGGGATCCGGGACTGGGACCTGATCGACCGGCTGATCAGCGACGAGGTCCCCCACGAGAAGCTGTTCGCCTCCACGAAGCCGGTCGGGGCGGCAGAAACAATCCAGACCGATCCGACCGAAGCCGAAGACCTCAGCGGAAGAATCCTCGAAGTCGGAGCCCCGGACCGTCCCCCGCCGCCGCAGTACTGGCAGTGGCTCACCGAGGCGGACTCCGCCGCCCGCCGGGGAAACCGGGTCAAGGCGGCGATCCTCCGGATGCAGGCGGCCGAGGTCGCGGGGGGCGTGAAGCGGACCGAAGCCTGCGAAGCGGCCGAGATGGAGCTCCGGCGGCTGGTCGACCGGCTGCAGAGCCTGTGGCGGCTCTCGGGAGAGCGGGCGGAGACCTGGTACCTCGCCCTCCTTCCGCTGCTGAAACACATCGGGCAGGGGTATCACTCCTACGAGGCCCGGCTGCTGTACGACCTGCAGAAAGCCTGCATCGCCCACGAGCGGGGGGTGTACCGGATCGACCTCGTCGCCTGGGTGATGACCCTCGGCCGGGAGCCGCTCCGCCGCGATCTGCCGGTCCTCCGGAGCGTCCTCGCCGTCAAACATCTCCGGACTGCCTCCCGCCGCGTCCGGCTGCTGCAGGTCTCCCCCAAGGCCCGGCACGAACTCCGCGGACTGCTCGAAGGGGAACTGCACCGCTCCGAAATCCGGGTCCGGGAGGACCTCGGTCCCCAGATCGACCGCTGCCTCGAAGAGGTCGGGTTGACCCCCGAAAACGTCCCCGAGCAGATCGCCCGCCAGAAAATCGTCGCGGAGATCCTCGACTCGATCGTCGAGCGGGGCTTTGCCGGGATGGGGGACCTGCGGGATGCAATCTCGCGGAACGACCTCAAGCTGCGGGACGTGTCGGGAATCCTCGAGCCGCTCCTGGGAGACAAGCTCCTCCGGGCGGACACGCGGCTGGCCCGGACGCTCGACGGGGTCTATCGCAAAGGGCCGGTTTATCTCCGCTGGCCGCAGCGGCTCAGCTCGCTCGCCTTCGGGACGAAGACCGGCCGGTTCCTGACCGAGTTCGTCGTCCTGCCGTTCGGGATCTCGTTCGTCGCCCTCGAAGCGATCAAGCACATCGTGCACATGTTCACGGACCCGCCGGTTCCGGACGGTCCGCCGATCCCCGTGCTTCCGCCACCTCCGGTCATTCCTCCGGAAGTCCCGGCGGCGGCGGTCGATGCCGCCGGCTCGGTGGCCGATGGCGCCGGGGCGGCGGTCCAGGACGGGTCTCCGCTGGCCGACGCCGCGGGGGCGATCGCGGATGGGATGAATGCGACGCTCCACCATGCCTCGGGGGCGGCCACGGACCTGGTGACGCAGACCGCCGCGCACCACCATCCGCCGAGCGGACCGGGGTTCTACGCCGCGGTGATCGCCCTCGGGGTCCTGATCCTCCTGTTCCAGCAGAACGAGCGGTTCCACGACCGGGTCCTGAACGCCTTCAAGGCGGCCTGGAAGGGGGCGAAATGGCTCTTCTTCGATCTGCCGGGCCAGGTGATCCAGCACCCGCTGGTGCAGACGGTGCTGCGGAGCCAGCTGTACCAGGTCTTCCGCAACTACCTGCTCCGGCCGGCCATCGCCACGGCGATCTTCACCGGTCTGGCGATGGTCGGGGGGTTCGACTGGTCGGCTCGCACGCAGTTCGAGGTCTTCCTCGGCGTCAACCTGTTCCTGAACTCCGGGATCGGCCGGTACTTCGAAGAGTGGCTGACGGACCTGTTCGTCCGGGCGTGGCACGAGCTCCGGATGCGGGTCTTCGCGGCGACGTTCTACTGGATCATGGACCTGTTCCACCGGATGATGCGCGGGCTGGAGCAGGTGATTTACGTGGTCGATGAGTGGCTGCGGTTCCGCTCAGGGGACCCGCGGCGGTTCATTCTGGTGAAAGCGTTCCTGGGGCTGATCTGGGGGATCGTCTCGTACGTGATCCGGATCTACGTGACGCTGCTGATCGAGCCGCAGATCAACCCGGTGAAGCATTTCCCGGTCGTGACGGTGACGCACAAGTTGATCCTGCCGCTGTATCCGGCGATGACGCATTTCCTCGTCGAGCGGCTCAAGCCGTTCATGGGGTTCTACCTCGCGAATCTGTTCTCGGTGGTCAACCTGTTCCTGCTGCCGGGGGTGTTCGGGTTCCTGGTGTGGGAGCTGAAGGGGAACTGGCTGCTGTACGCCGCGAACCGGCCGCCGAAGCTCCATCCGCTCCGGATCGGGCATCACGGGGAGACCGTGGTCGGCCTGCTGCGACCGGGGTTCCATTCGGGAACATTGCCCAAGCTGTTTACGAAGCTCCGGACGGAGCTGCATGTCGTCGGGGACCGGAATCATGACCGGAACGTCGAGCGTTACCGGGACGGAATCGAAGCGATCGAGGTGACGGTCCGGCGGTTTGTGGACCGGACGTTCTGCGCGATCCTGCAGAAGGAGGGGGGCGCGACCTTTGCGGAGATCGAGGCGGGTCCGATCGAGCTGGCGACGAACCGGATCGCGGTGGCGTTCGTGCTGAAAGCGAGTGATGACCGGGATCCGCTCTGGATCGAGTTCGAGGACCTGGGGAGCTGGCTGTGTGCCCGGGTGGTCGATGCGGGATGGATGACGGGGCTCGCGGGGGATGACCGGGAGCGGCTCAATGTGGCGCTGGCGGGTCTGTACAAGCTGGCCGGGGTGGAGATCGTGCATGAGCATCTCGACCCGGTCCTCTCGGGGGTGACGAACTGGAAGCAGTTCAGTCCCGGCGGGCTGGTGATTCACGGGCGGGAGCGGTTCGAGGAGACGGCGCGGTATCCGCTGCTGTCGGAGGAAGAGGTGCTGTTGCCACAGCCGCTGGACGGCGAGGATTTTTCGGACCAGGACGGCCACGGCGCAGGTCGGACGTCGTGGCCGATCCTGTCGCGGCGGGAGGCGTTGTTTGAGAAGGCGGAGATTCCGTGGGAGGGATGGGTGAAGACGTGGTCGAACAGTCATGACCACATCGAGTTCCACGGCTTGCCGCGCGTCCTACCCGGCCCCAACGGAAAGACCTGACGGGGTGCAGGGGCGAGCCCCTGCCCTCGCCGGAGGCGCTTCCGTACAGGAAACCGTTCCACCCGTCACGGACGCGCATCCCGGACCAATCCACCCCATCGTCCACCTCTCAGCGAAAGCCAAACTCCCCGCAGCCGGAGCAGATTGACATCGCGAGCCATGCTGCTGAAATGCCACCAACTCGTGCGATCGAACCACTCTCGTGTGGAGATCCTGTTCGTCGGCGGTTCACGGCCGGAAGTCAGTTTTCGGGGTCATCGGGACGGGTTCTGCCGGCGTTCGCAACCGATCACGCCGCACACCGCTTTCGAACCTCCGCCAACATCCCGCCGACACCTTCTCCACACGGATTCGACTGCGGCAGCTGAGCGCAGCGCTCGGGCCTGACGGGAGTTGCGGCAGGCTTGCCCCCAAGAGAGCTCTGAAAACGACTCCGCTATAGGGGATACGGATAACAATTTAAGAAGAGGGGAAAGGCGGGGAGGAAGACGCCGGGAGAAAGAGAGCGAGGCGTCATCACGAGCCCGAGGAGCGGGAGCGTTTGAGGAAGCGACGGACTGCGTTTCTCCAGTCGATCTCGATCCAGTCGTCGCCGAGAGCGGGGACCCGGCCGAAGGGCCAGCCGGCGAGTTCGAGTTCCCCTTCCATCCACCGGCCCCGCGGGGCGTTGCTCGTGTGGATCAGGACCGGCCGCGGCGGCAACGTGGCCGTGAGATGCTGGACCACCTGGTAGCCGTCGCCGGGATCGAGACCGCTGTCGTCCGGGTCGAGGTCATGGTCGAGACAGACGAGCGTTGCTGCGGTCCAGAAGCGGTCGACCTCGTGGATCATCTCCCGGGCTGTCCGCCAGACGTGGAGCGTGGCCTCGGGGGCGATGGCGGCCAAAACCGCTCGAAAGCGGTCGAGACGTTCGGGAGAGTCTTCGAGCATCAGGAGCATCGCACTGCTCTCGTGTCAGCGATCTGGTGGAGCATACCGTTCCCGGAGTCGCCGCGCTCCGTAGTTGCCGCCGATGCAGTCGCGGCACATGCAGTCGGGCCGTTTCCCATGCGACTCGGGAAAGTACCTCCAGCCGGTGACGATCCCCAGGGATTGCACACGCGGGAGAGGCCGATCGGAGACCAAACGGAACAAGGATTGGACAGCGCGCGGCCAGCCCGGGTTCTCGTCCCTCTCATGCCGCAAGGAATCATCCCGCGTCGAATCCGTTCCGCTTTGCATTGCTGGACCGTCATACAGATCGGCGACCCCAGACGGATCCGTTGAACACGCGGATGGGGAATGGTCTATTCCACTCAAATCCGCCTTTGATCCTGAAGGAGTTCTGAATGCGTCGGTTCGCACTGCTGCTCGCCTGTGCCCTCGCCCTCCCGCATTTTGCCGGCCCCACTTTCGTTCGTGCCGATGATGCCGCAACCGCTCCCGTCGCCGATGCGATGGCCAAGGCGGCCAGCAACTTCCTCAAGAGCCTCGACGACGCCGGCCGGGCCAAGGCCACGATGGCGTTCGACGATCCCCGCCGGCTCGACTGGCACAACATCCCCAAGCCTGAGCGGAAGGGACTCCAGCTCCGCGAGATGACCGCCGAGCAGCAGAAGCTCTGCCACGAACTCCTTAAGGCGGCTCTCTCCGATACGGGCTACGACAAGGCGGTTCGGATCCTCTCGCTCGAGAACAACCTCCGCGAGGGGGAGAAGGGGATCCAGAACGGGAACATCCGCGACCCGCTCCGCTACTTCCTGACGATCTTCGGAACGCCGGGGAACACCGGCACCTGGGGCTGGAGCTTCGAGGGGCACCACTTCTCGCAGAACTTCGTCGTGAAAGAGGGCGTGATCGTCGGCGACACCCCGAGCTTCTGGGGAGCGAATCCCGCCACCGTCTACAAGGTGGTCGAAGGGGGCCCCGAGAAGGGGATCCGGACGCTCGCCAAGGAAGAGCAGCTCGCGTTCGACCTGGTGAACTCCCTCACCGACGACCAGAAGAAGAAGGGGATCCTCACCGACAAGGCTCCGGAGGAATACCGCAACGCCGGCAAGCCGACCCCACCCGCCGTCGCTCCGGAAGGGATCGCCGCGACCGACCTCACCGACGCCCAGAAGGCGAACCTCTGGGCGATCCTCGAGACCTACGCCTCCCACCTGGAACCGGCGCTCGCCAATGAACGTCTGGCGGAGATCAAGACCGCCGGAACGGACAAGCTGCACTTCGCGTGGCTCGGGAGCACGAAGCCGCACCAGGGGCACTCGTACCGGATCCAGGGACCGACCTTCGTGCTGGAGCTGATCAACGTCCAGTCCGACACGGAAGGGACCGTCGCCAACCACATCCATTCGGTGTGGCGGAGCCTGACCCGCGACTTCGGCGTCGCCACGAAGTAGTTTTCGCAGGATCACAAGGGGCGGCTCACCGTGAGCCGCCCCTTTCTGTTTGGAGGACGTCATGCCCTGGATCGCCGAACAAGCCCCCAAGATCACCTGGGACCGTCTGACGGAGCTGATGGAGCAGACCGTCGCCGAGGCGAAGAAGCGGATCTGCGGCACGCCGAAGCGGGTCCTGCTGCTCCCTCCGGACATCACCCGCATGCACTCCGGCGCGGGGCGGCTCACGGAGATCCTCTACAAGCTCCTTTCCCCTGAGGCGGAGGTGCACGTCATTCCGACGCTGGGGCAGCATGTTCCGCACACGCCGGAAGAGAACCAGCGGATGTTCGGCTCCATCCCCGAGGAGCGGATCCATGCCCATGACTGGCGGAACGGTTGCGTCCCGGTCGGCGAGATCCCGGCCGACGAAGTGGCCGCTTCGTGCGGCGGCGTCGCGGACTGGCCGATCCCGATCGTCCTCAACCGCTCGCTGATGCAGGACAAGTGGGATCTGATCATCAACGTCGGGCATGTCGTCCCGCATGAAGTTCTCGGCTTCGCCAACCACAACAAGAACTACTTCATTGGCCTGGGCGGCAAAGACCTGATCTGCGCCTCGCACCTGATGGCGGCCCGCTGCGGGATCGAGAACAACCTCGGCAACCTCGTCACCCCGGTCCGGCACCTGTTCAACGTCGCCGAGGAGCGGTTCCTGGGCCATCTCCCGGACCTTTACGTGCAGGTCGTCATGGCCCGCAACGAGGAGAACGAGCTGGTCCACACCGGCGTCTACGTCGGGGACGACCTCGAAACCTATCTCGGCGCCGCCCGGCAGTCCCGCCAGCAGAACATCACTGTGTTCGACAAGCCGATCCGGAAGATGGTCTGCGTGATGCAGGGGGACGAGTTCGTCAGCACCTGGGTCGCCAACAAGGCGGTCTACCGGACCCGGATGGCCCTCGCCGACGGAGGCGAGCTGCTGATCCTCGCGCCGGGGCTCAAGCGGTTCGGCGAGCAGCCGGACGTCGACGCGATCATCCGCAAGTACGGCTACGCCGGGACCGACGCGGTGATGCGGCAATACAAGACCGAAGCGGACCTGCAGGAGCTGGCCCATGCCACCGCCCACCTGCTCCACGGCTCGTCGGAAGGCCGGTTCCAGATCACCTACGCCCCGGCGTTCCTCTCGCAGGCCGACATCGAACAGGTCAAGTTCGCCTACGCCGATCTCCCCGCGATGCTGGCCCGCTACCGGCCGGACGAACGGAAAGAGGGCTGGAATACGACCGACGACGGCGAGGAGTTCTACTTCATTCCGACGCCGTCCGCGGGGCTCTGGTCGACGAAGACCCGGCTGTACGAACGGTCGACCGGGTTTGGGGCGGAGGCCTGATCGGAGCGCCCAGCAACGTTTGGACGGTTCCCTGTCCTGAAGCGCCTCCGGCGAGGGCAGGGGCGAGCCCCTGCACCCCGGTTATGGGGGGTCGTAGCCGCTGCCACCCCACGGATGACACCGGCAGATCCGCCAGGTCCCTTTCGCGGCCCCTTTCACCGCACCGTACTTGTTCACGGCTGCGATGAAGTAGTGGCTGCAGGTCGGTTCATACCGGCACTGACCACGAAACAGCGGCCCGATCGTCCACTGGTACACCCGGACGAGACCGATCAGAAACAGCGACGGAAGACGAAACATCGAGGCTTCAGGGGACAGGCTTCAGACTTCAGGTCACAAGGCATCATATCCGGAGGCTCTTCTCCTGTAGCGTGCACTCTGAACCCTGCCGCCTGTCCGTCACCCTTCCCGGATGAACGTCTCATGCGTCCGGAGATCCGACGTGTGCCGCTCGAGCCCCGCCAGCTCCTTCTCGAGCAGCTGGCGGATCTGCCGGAACAGCTCGTACTCCCGCAGCAGCGTGTGTCTGTCCGATCCGTCTGCCACACCGGTCGCCAGCCGCTGCAGCCCCGGCTCCATCCCGTCCCGCAGGACGTGCAGGACCGACTCGACGGAACTCGCGGTTTCCCGGCAGAGGCGATGCTTCTCCTGCCGGTCCTCAAACCGCTCCTGGACGTTCAGCTCCCGAAAGCGGGTCTTGAGGTCCTTGTTCTCGAGATCCACCGTGTCGACCAGCCGCCCGAACGGGCTGAACTTCTTCTTCTCGGTCTCGGCCGCGTTCTCCAGCAGCGCGAGCGCCCGCCGGGCCGGCTCGAAGTCGGGCCGGATCTGCAGCGCCTTCTGGTAGTGCAGCCGGGCTTGGCTGAGGTTGTTCATCTCGGAGTAGACGTTCGCCAGGTTCTGGTGCGCGTCATGCATCTCGGGATGGACCTTGATCGCCTCCTTGTAGGCCGACACCGCCAGACTGAGCTGGTTGAGCCCTTTGTGGGCAATCCCGAGGTTGTAGTACGCCTCGGCACACTTCCGGTCCCGGGAGATCGCCTGCCGGAGCGACTTCACGGCGTTCTGGAAATCGCCGATCCGGTTGTAGACGGCGCCGAGATTGACCATCGGCTGCGGCCGGCGGACATCCAGCATGCTCACCCGCCGGAAGCAGTCGATCGCCCGCGGGAAATCCTTGGTGACGAACGCGACGTAGGCACGCCCTTCCCAGGCCAGCATCGACTGCTCGTCCGCCGCAATGGCCTGATCGAACAGGGCGATCGCTTCGGGAAACCGCCCTTGCTGCCGCGCCTCACGCGCCTGGCTGCAGAGCGCGTCTGCCGGGCTGGGAGCCGACATCAGGACCTCCGAAGGAGGGGCGGGGAGGACGGGGGGCAGGGGACGTCAGATCGAACGCCCGACCGGGTCGGGACGAAAGGAAAAATGTTCCACGGCGGGAACCTCGAAAAGGCGGGCCAGCACTCTTCGCGCTCAACCACCGTGGAACGCCGCTATTAGAGCGAGGTTCGGGACCGCTCACAATGCGTGAAGCCTCACCCGGAGACGTCATTTCGTTTTGAGAAACTGACTCGTGCGTCAGTGCGTCATCAGGGGCGAGCGAAGTCCCGGTCCACCGACCGCATCGCCGCGACGATCGGATGCTGATCGTCCACCTGCAGGCCGATGCAGCGGCTCAGGGCGTCCGGGCAGTTCACCGACAGGGGCATCCACAACGTCCGGGTCCCCGGGGAGTGCAGCAGGGCATACGTGAACCCGCAGAACCTCAGCACGCGGGCCGCATCGATCCGGTCCCACTCGATCCGGACCCGCCGCCCCCAGAAGTCGTACCCGTGCACCCCGTCCGGCCCGACCTGGTACCGGTAGTACCACCAGAACGGAAACGCCCCCAGAAAGGCGACGGACACCGTCAGCGACGGAATGAGCACCAGGATCTCGAACAGGCTGGCCCCCTGCAGCCACGTCGTCAGTTCCCCTAAGACGAATCCGGGGAGCAGGATCGACATCGCCAGCCGGTAGTAGTCCATCCGGAACTCGAGCGACCGGAAGGAGATCCGGAGGACGCCTGACAGTTCGCAGGGGTTCGGGAAGGACATCGCGCCGTTCAGGAAGGGCCCAGTTGCGGCTCAGGCCGCGAGGCAGGAACCACCCACTTCTACGGCGTCCCTCCCTCGTCGGGCAAACAGAAACCCGGAATTCCGCGGTGTCCCGTCCGGCCCGTGACCAGTCAGGGGATATCCGGAGCCGCTTCGGGGGACGTTACTGCTTCTCTTCTGGAGTCTTGGCTTCCCCTTTGGCCGCCTGCTCGGCCCGGTCCTTCTTGATCGCCTCTTCGGGGTCGAGGAGCCGGTCGCTCGCCCGGTGGACGACCGCTTTGAGCTCTTCGTTGTTCCGATAGAGCTGGACGATGCTCCGCCATCGCTCCTTGGCCTCGACCGTTTCCCCGGCGAGGAACTGTTCGTCCGCCTTGGTCATCTGCTCGGTCACGAAGGCGATCCGGTCGGAGTTCGCTCCGGCGGTCTCCTTGATCTTCTTGGCCTGCCGGCGGGCAAGACTCAGGAGCGGACGGTTGTCCGGGTTGTCTTCGAGGATCGTCGACATCGCCTCGTACTTCTCGAGAGCGCTCGCCCGGTCCCCGAACTTCTCGTACTGCAGGGCGGCGACGTACAGCCGCTCTCCTTCCGATTCCGGCGGCGCGTCGCGGCGGATCCGACCCTCGATGATCCGCTCCTTGCGGTACATCTCGATCTGGTCTTTCCACTCCGCGGCCTGTTTCCCCTCGTTCGAGTCCGGGTAGTGTTTGACCAGGTCGTTGACGTAACCCTCCGCGGCGATCCATTGCTCCGGATCGGTGCTGGTCATGAGGGGCTGCGCCTTCGCCAGCAGCTTGTCGGCCGACGGGGGACGCAAGGAGTAGATCACGACCGCCACGAACAGGACGAAACAGGTGGCGAGGAACCAGGTCTTCTCCCAGAACGGGACGTCGACCTCGGTCCCGTCCTTCTTCTTTTTCTTCTTCTTTTTCCTGGTGGTCTGCGTCGCCTGGGCGGTGGCGTTCATCGTCCCCGCGGCGGTGGCGCCGGCGGCCCGCTTCGCCTCCTGCTCGAGGACCTTCTTCCGGATCTCGTCGAGCCGGGTCTGGACCGAGAGGGCGTCGTACGGTCGATCCTCGGGGGCTTTGGAGAGCAGCTCGTCGATGAACTCGTCGAGGGGGACCGGGCAGGTCTGGTTGTATTCCCGGACCGACGGCGGGGCCTCGTCGAGGTGCTTGAACAGCATCTCTCCCTGGGTCTCCGACTCGAATGGTGTCCGGCCGGTCAGCATCTGGAACATCACGCAGCCGAGGGCATACAGGTCGGTCTTGCGGGTGATATCCGACTTGCCGGTGATCTGCTCGGGGGCCATGTAGGCCATCGTCCCGACGGTCTTCCCCGCCTGGGTGAGCTGGGTCGCGTCGTTGTCCCGGGCGATCCCGAAGTCGCTCAGCTTCAGGACCCCTTTCTCACTGACGAGCAGGTTCCCCGGCTTGAGGTCGCGGTGAATCACGCCGGCGTTGTGGGCGTGTTCGAGGGCCTTGGCGATCTGGATGCTGTAGTCGACAGTTTCCTGCCAGCTGACTGTCTTGCGGAGCTTCAGCAGGTCGTCGAGCGAGCCCCCGGTGATCAGCTCCATCGCGTAGAACTGCTGGGCTCCCGAGGAGACCCCGCCGTAGTAGCGGATGATGTTGGGGTGCCGGAGCTTCTGGAGGATCTCCATCTCCCGCTCGAACCGCTTCGAGACCTTGTGGTCGGCGGTGAGATCCGGGGCGAGGGCCTTCAAGGCGACCTTCTGGCCGGTCTTGATGTAGGTCGCCTTGTAGACGATTCCCATCCCCCCGACGCCGAGTTTCTCGTCGAGCAGGAAGGGACCGATCTTCCGCTTTTCGCCTTCGGCAGCCATGTCTCAGAAGCGGGGGAGGAGGAAGGTGCGGGACCGGAACGGACCGGAGACTCTCCGGACGGACCGGGAGCGCTCGGAAGGTTCGAAAAGATCGCGGCCGCACCGGGATGGGGACGGAAGCGGGCGACCGGGAACGGGCTTCGGGCGGGATCTTCTGGCGGAAGCTCCCCGCCGCGACGAGCGCGCCGTCGCCTCAGCATACGCGGTCTGGCCCCGGATGTCCTGCAATTCCAGGCCGAACCGGTCGGTGCAAACTCGAACGGAAGTCCGTTTCGCGGGCCCGCGCCAGCGGGGCGCGGTCGAAAGATGCGAAGCTCCGGTTGCCGTGTCGCGCTCCACCGGCGCGTCGCGGCTAAACGGCTGAGACGAGCGAGTGGACGACCGTCCGCATCGGATGGTCTTCCGGCACATGGAGTTCCAGCGAATCGATCAGCCGCTCCGGAGCGGTAACGAACAGCGGGATCCAGAGGTTCCGCTTCCCGGGGGCCCCGATCAGCCGAAGGTACGGCATCCCGAGGATCGACACGGTCTGGGCCCCGGCGATGTCATCCCAGGCCCAGTCGCGGGTCCGGTACCAGAGCTCGATGCAGCGGATCCCGGCGGGGCCGACCTCGAAGGCGAAGATCGTCGAGACGATCGCGACGCCGATGATCGAGAGACCCAGCACCAGGGCGGGGACGACGATCCCGAGACTGAACGGATCGTGGATCCCCTGAGAGACGTAGTACGTCTCATGCAGCGCGAGGGCGACCAGGAAGATGGTCCTGAGCGGCTCTCCCCAGGTCATGTGGAACCGGTCCGTGCGGACCGAGACATGGAGGGCGACTGCGAGGTCGGACGAAATGACCGTGGCCATCGTGGCACTCACTTTCTGCTGCTGGTCCCATTCTGGGCCGGCGGTAGCACGAAATGTGAATGCATTTTTATCGTCCTGTTAACGGACGGTGAAGACACGAATTCACGGAATTCACATGAAGATTCGGGCCCTTCGCTGCGGACAAAGAAATCGCACGGAGACCGGTTTCGCTCCGGACTCGGCCCCGGCGGGAATCCCGTTCAGCGGGTGGGGGACAGTTCGTCGCTCAGCCAGTTGAGCTGCACGGCGATCCGGCCTCGCGACAGGAAGCGGGCCTGCACGTCGCTGAAGAGGTTCAACGACGAGTCCGGGTGCAGGTAACAGGTGAGCGTCACCTGGGCTCCCGCGGCGATCAGGGTGAGGAGCGCCGCTTCCCGGTCCATGAACAGCTTGAGGAGGTCGTCGATCGCCGCCTCGGACTGCGAGGCGCGGAACCAGTGGTTTCCGACCGTCGCCGGCAGGGCGGAGTCGACGACGGTCCCCTCCGACAGGCTGCTGTGCGCGGGGATCTGCAGCCGCTGCGAGACGCTTTCGGGGGAGATCGAGGGATGCCAGATCTTGAATGCCGCGTACGACCGCATCAGGAATCCTCTCGCCGCTCCGGGACACGCTTCAGGCCGAACCGCTCGGCGTCCCGGACCACTCTCGAACCGTATCAGTCGACCTTTCAGGCCGCTACTTCGTCCGGACGAATCGGCGACCCTGGAACAGGACGGCGTCCGCGGTCCGGCCGAGGCTCCAGAGGGCCCGCCGGCCTTGGGAACTGTCCAGGCGGAGCGCCGACCCGGCGCCATCCCCTTCGACGATGTCCCACCGGCCCTGTTCCCGGTCGTCCCGGACGCTCCCGAGGGTCAACCCGCCGCTCGAGATCGAGGTATGGCCGGAGATCCGCTGCTCGTACATCCCGTCCGCCCGAAAGGTGATGTCCTCCTGGGCCGAGTACCCGTCGCTGGAGCCGAGCCGCCGCTGGTACGTCTCGGCGGCGGTAAAGGTCCGGCCACGGAGCAGTTCGTCCCACTGCGCCATCGAGGGGCTGACGAACCCGATGCACTTCACCAGCTCGCCGATCACCTTGCGGAGGTCGGTCTCGGAGAGCCCCTGGTGATTGTACGGCGAGAGGAGAAAGAGCTGCTCGGTGTGCGGGTTGCGGATCGCCCCGATGAACGGCATCGCCGGGTCGCGGCGGTTCAGGAACGTCGCCCCTTTGTCCCCCACCGGCCCCAGGGCGGCCATCAGGGCGTACTTCTCCTCGAGATCCCCCGCGGGATCATCCCCCGGCCCGGGTTTGGTGATTCCGACCCCGTACTGGCCGTGCAGCGGTCCATACAGGTGAATGCCGCCGCGGCTCGCCAGCCCGCAGTCGTCCGGACAGTCGATCGCGATACCGAACTCGGGGATGCGGAGCATGGCCGGGAACCTGCGGGTGGAGGATCGAAGTGAGCGGCGTCACGGAGTCTGGAGAAGAATCGCGATCGCGCCGAGGGCACGTAGACGAATCCGCATCCCCGCGGTCACGGATCGGGTATCCTGGAGCTGTCACCACCAGCGAGGGCTTGATGTCACCGCTTCCTCCATCGCGCTCTGACGACCAACCGGCGTGCTCGGAGACTCCCGAGGAGCGGGGGAGCGACGGGGCGAAAGAGCTCAGGCCGCTGTCGCGATGGGCCTGGATGCTGGTTCCGTCGTTGCTCATGGCCTACCCGCTCAGCATCGGACCAGTTGCCAAGCTGGCCCGTTCCGGGGCGATGTCGATGTCCCTGGCGATGTGGCTGGAACGCTACTTCTATGGACCGCTCGTGTTCGTGTCTGAGTTGATCCCCGGGCTCGCGTGGCTGCTGCGGGGCTATGTGGAACTCTGGGTTTCCTGGTGATCCGACCGCAGGGTCGTCCAGCGGGGTCGAAAATCACTTCGACAGCTCGAACACGCAGAGCTGCGGGAAGTGGTCGCTCAGCGAGAATCCGAGCGGGTCGGCGGTGTTGAGCCGGAAGGCGCCTTCGGACAGGGGCCGCGATTCGATGATCGATCGGGCGAGGGGGCCGGCGGCGAAGACGTAGTCGATCCGCCGCTTGAGGTCGTCCCCCGCGAACGTGAACTGGTCGTTCCCCGCTTTCACGATCGAGTGGCCGTCGACCCAGCCCCCCTTGAGCCACAGGTCGTATTCGGGAGGGAGCGGTTCGTGGTTGAGGTCTCCCATCAGGATCATGGGCCGTCCCGCGGCGAGGTCCCCCTTCATGCTCGAGAGCATCTCGGCGATCTCGCGTTGCCGGACCGCACTGTCGGAAGGGTGGAGGTGGGCCGAGTGGACGACGAGCGGGGTTCCGTTTGCCAGCTTGAGTTCGGCCATCCCCCAGTGGCGGGTGAAGAGGGTCTTGTCGCCAGCGGGACGGAGGTCAGGAGCATTGGCGGAGCGGACGATCGTGTGGCGGGTCAGGAGAGCACCGGGCCATTTGCCTCCGCTGGGGAAGAAGGCGTAGTTCATTTTGAGGAGCCGGGCGATCTCGGCGACGACCGGTTCCTTGGGGGCTTCGGAGAGGTTGATGATGTCGGGCGAGTGGAGGGCGAGTTCCATGGCGAACCGCTGGGGCATCTGTCCCTGGGCGGTGGCGACGTGGGCCCGCGGGCGGTCTTTGGGCCAGCCGGTGCATTCGTAGACGTTGTAGGCAATGACGCGGAGCTTCGAGTCCGGCTTTTCGTCCGCGGCGGCGAGGTTCGGCCATGCCAGAAGCATCGTGAATGTCAGGCAGGCTGCGGCTCGAAGTGACGAAGGCGTGTAGGACATCGCTGGGGTCTCTCAAAACCTGTTCGGGTGCAGGGCGAAAGCCCTGCCCGCCGGAGGCCTTTTCGGACAGGGAACGGTCCAAACAACAACGGACGCAGAATCCGGTTACCGAGCCGACTTCACAATCACGAGCCACGTGACAAAGGCATGACCTTGAGTCTGGATGGCAACAGTCTCTTCCATCACTTGGGCGGGAACGCCGATCATTCCTCCATCCTGATAGACCCTCACGGTCAGCACCTGTCCTGCTGTGAGAGCTTTGATGTCGGCCCACCTCCAGAGTTTGGCCGGCATGCGAATCGGACGCTCCAGCCGCCGATTGCCGATGGTGGTGACCACGACGTAGGTCTCGAAATACCCCTTCGAGACTTCCGGTTCGACCCGCAGCGTGACGGTCGTCATCTCCCCCAGCGGCAGTCCGAGCGGCCCGACAAGCTGATGCGTCTTGCCGAGCGACTCGGTCGAGACCGACTTCAGCGGCACCTGCTGAACGGGAGCAGCCTGTTGAACAGGAGCCTGCTGCCGAACCGGAGCCGCCCGTTGAACGGGAGGCTGTGCGAGAACGACCCCCAGGAGAAGGGACGCTCCGACGACTACGAGAGTCGCTTGTCGAAGGAAAAGGTCTCCTGCCACGAGGTGCTCCTGATCGACCGAGAAGATCCGTCACATCTTCAATGACGCAAACAGCCGTCCAGCCACCGACGATACCACTCGATGAACGTCAAGCGAGCCCCGCTGTCGCTCTGGTCGGGATAGAGCCCTTGCCAATCGGCGCAGTCGTCGTACCAGACATGACCTCGTTCCGGTCCCGTGACGATCAGCAGCTGCCGCAGGTTGCAGCCGAGGTGGCAGATTGGCAGGGCACCCGAAACGTGCTGCGAACTCCAGTACCGGTCTTGTTGTCGATACTGCTCTTCAGGCGACAGGGAGCCATCCACGGGAGAATCGTTCCAGGCCTCGGAGCAGGGGAACGGCATTGCCAGATCTCCCACGAGACCAGGAGACTCTCCCCAGCTCATCCCGTAGGCCGTTCCGAGCGGGTTCACGCCATCTCCGGGGCCGGCCCCGCCATTCGCGACGGACAGGAGGAACTCGCGATAGTCTTGCGGCAGAGTGATCCCGTGCTCTGTCTCGAAGCGAACAATCTCCGACTCGGGCAACGGCGGCTGAAGAGCGGCCTGGGGGGGACGTTGCTGACGGAGTCGCTCAAGATCGCGAATGAGGGCCGAATAGTCGGTTCGCATGAGGAAAGCTCGTTTTCGACCGTTGATGTCTCCGTCGTACGGCGGCCATCTCAGGCGTTCGGGCTGTTCTGATCCTTGAGCGAACGACCAGCAGCTCGGAATGCCGCTTCCATCTCCGCAGCAAGCTCGACCAATGGTCGCCACGGCTCCGGTGACACCGACCACCACTGGAACCGCCAGGAAGAGAAACCGGCGCCGAAGAGAGCCAGTTCGTACAGCGTTCCATCGCAGCCGCCACCCTCACCCTGATCGGGGCGGAGCGGCAATGTCAGAGATGCAGTCCGTTCGAAATACCTCGCCAGTTCCGCCGAAACGAACGGGATCTGTTCGTACCCGAGCAGCATTACCTCAGGTAAGGTTTCCACAACCTGTGATCGGGCCAGCCGCCAGTCCTCCGCCTCCCGGACCTCCCAGGCCATTCCCTCCTGGAATGAGGGGAGCACAAGCAGTTGCAGTCGCCGACGGCCGATCCCCCTCGCGTGAACATTCTGAATGGCAGGACGGGGCTCGGTTCGAATCCGATCCCAGTCCGCTTGATCAATCTGCTGCTTCTGAAACTCCCTGGCCCGGGGATTTCCCATGATCACTTCACCCAGTTCTTCGGAAACCCTTCCAGCGGCGAACCCGCTTCCGGCTTCCACATCGCGACCGCGTCGATCCGCTTCGCCAGGGCGACGTCGCTGTCGGTGATCGAGTGGACGCGGTGGGTCTGGATCTTCACCACCACCTGGGCGTAGCCGAGCTCGAGGTCCGGATGGTGCCAGGCCGCTTCGGCGACGTAGCCGATCGCATTCGTGAGCATCAGCGTGTGCGGCCAGCCGGGAGTCATGTACTTGCGGCGGAGCCACCCGTCGCGGACCTCCCAGCCCGGCAGCTCCTTGAGCGCCTCGGCGATCTGGTCTGCCGTCAGGACGATGTCGTTCTTCTTCTCGGCCATGGTTGCCTCCGGTCTGCGGGTCGGGTCGTGACTCGTCGAGGCCCCCAGGGGGACGGGGCACACCCCTGGTGTAGCCCGGCAGCAAGCGGAATGGCAACCCTTGGACGCGGGAGGAGCTCACCATCCTCGCCACTCGCCGCGAAGAAGTTCCGCCGAACGGGCGATCGGCTTGATCCAGGGGAGGGGCTGGTCCGTTTCCCGGAAAGGTGTTCCGGATCGTTCGCACGTTAGAGTGCCTGCATGAACCGTCTTAAGACATATCGCGTTCTCTCCGGTCTCGTGTTGCTGGCGGGGATGTTCTGCGTGGCAGGCATCCCTTCGTCTGCGGCGGCGCTGGAGATCACCCTCGAGCGGCCCGGCGACAAGGAGTTCGTCCGCGATCTGGCGGGGATGCTCGACGACGCCGGCAAGACCAGGATCCGCGAGATCGCCGGGAAACTCCTGAGCGAGAAGGCGACCCCGATCATTGTGGTCACGATCGACTCGATGGCCGAGTGGGGCGGGGAGGGAATGACGATCGAGTCCTTCTCGACGATCCTGTTCAACCAGTGGGGGATCGGCCAGGCCAAGCTCGGCGACCAGGACTGGAACACCGGCATCCTGCTGCTGGTCTCCAAGGGGGACCGGAAAGCCCGGATCGAACTCGGGGGAGGCTGGGGCCGCTCGGAAGACGCCACGGCGCGGCGGATCATGAACGAACTGATCGTGCCGCGGTTCAAGGAAGGGAAGTTTTCGGACGGGATCGTCGCCGGCGTCGAAGGGCTCGACGCGATGGCCCGCAAGCTGGAGCTGCCGACGGTCCCCCGGCCCGCGTCGCACTATCTGATGGGGGCGGGGTTCGTCGCGCTCGCGGCGTTTACGGGCATCTCGCTCTACCGCCGCGGCAGCAGCGGCTGGGCGTGGCTGCTATGGGGGGTCGTGTTCTCGATCCTGGGGACGATCCTGTACCAGATGCTCGCAAACGCCGGCCGCAGCAGCGGCGGGGGAGGAGGATTCGGCGGCGGGTCGTTCGGGGGAGGCTCTTCCGGCGGGGGAGGGGCGAGCGGCTCCTGGTAGTTCGACGGCAAACCCTTTTTCCCCGCGCTCCAACCTCGATTCCGACCACGGTGCCATGATGAGTTCCCTTGATCGCCGGTTCACTTCCGAGCAGCGCCGTCAGGTCGAAGCCGCCGTCCTGCAGACGGAGCTCGGGACGTCGTGTGAAGTCATCCCGGTCGTCGCCGCCTCGTCGGGGCGGTATGACCGGGGGGAAGACCTGGTGGGACTCTGGTTCGCGATCCTGGCCACGGCGGGTGTCTGGTGGTTCGTTCCCCATCGTCCGGCGGACGCGGCGACCGGGAGCTGGGGAAGCGGCTCGCCGCTGGTCGGTCTGTTGGCACTCGTGGCGGCGATCGTGATCGGGTTCCTAGCCGGAGCGATCGTGGCGTCGCAGGTCCGCTGGCTCCGGCGGTTGGCGACGCCGCGGCGGCAGATGGCCGAGGAGGTCGCGCGGCGGGCCCGCGAGGTCTTCTTCGACCGCCGCGTTCACCATACGACCGGGGGGACGGGGGTTCTGGTCTACGTCTCGCTCTTCGAGCACGTCGCGATTGTGCTGGCGGACAGCCAGGTCGTGGAGCATCCGGCGCTGGGGCAGGCGTTTCTCGATCGTCTGTGCGGGACGCTGACCGCGTCGCTGGCGACGCATCATCCCGCCGAAGCCCTCGTCGAGGCGATCCAGCTGGCCCGGGGTCCGTTGAGCCAGGCTCTGCCGCGGATGAGCGACGACGTTAATGAACACCCGGACGCGCTCGTGCTGCTCGATTGACCTCACCGTCGTGCCAACGGCTGGTTGGAGACTGCCGCCGCGCGAGCGACATCCGTCAGAAAAGATCGACATCAAGAGCTAGCGAGTCCCAATCCAGCGATTGAAGCTCGTCCAATGCCGGAGCCAGAATCGGCATCGCGTACTCATCCTGGAACCAAATCACCACGAGGACGGACAGGTCGCGATCATGGTCGCGAACCGTTTTCACGTTCTCGAATGATCCAATGCATCGGACCATTGGCAGCCATTCCGGAGTTCGATGTGGGGATCGTTCGATGATCGGTCGCATGTCCCCCGGCTCGCGAAAGTAGTTGCGACGGGGAGGGGAAATCAGATGCGGCTTCGCACCTTCCGCACAGTGCCGCTGGGCCGCTCGCAGCGAAGACTCGATATACCAGTCGTTCGTTTTGGAGTCCGGAGTTCCTTCCAGCAACCCGGCATAGGACATTTCTTGATCGAGCGAGCACAAGGTGATCGTACTGCGGGACTGCATCACGATCTGGCACCGCAGGTGATAAGCGATGTTGTACTGCAGTTCCACGGGAAGTCCTCGCGGTTCCACCGAGTCCTGTTGTGATCGATCGCGACGGTCCGCACGATTGGTGCTGTGCGGGGCCCGGATCGCGCGAGTGGAATGAGTTTTCGACGAATCGATGTCTCTGCCTTCGGCAAACAGGTAGCCCAAAGCGGCAACATGTTCCAGCCCGCTATCCTCTACCACGTCGAACGATGTCAACGATGGCATTGTCTGATCGGCGGTCATCTGCGGACAACAGATCAAAGCGGAGGGATCGCCAGCGGCTGCGAGAGACGACTGAGCTATTGAACGACAGCCCCGCTATCGAGCGCGATCCGCACGGTCCGGTTCGGGCTGACCGGCAGCACCAGAAAGTCCTGGTTGTACCAGTCGTACTGGAACGACGCCCCGCGCCCGGCATACATCGCCTCCCAGGCGAGGTTCCGCTCCGCCCCGGTGAGCCCGTTCAGGATGTCGGCGACCGGTGCCTCGCCCCGCAGCGTCCCGGTCTTGTCATAGATCCGCATCCCGAGCATCGAACCCGCTCCGAGCTGCGCGTGGTGCCCGAGGAACAGGATGTCCCCCCGCTTCGAGACGAGAGCCTCCCGCGGCAGGATGTCCAGCACTGTCTCGGAGATGATCTTGTCGGTTCCGTCAGGGTTCGGCTGGAACACGATCATCTTCGTGGCGTAGGCCGGCTCCTCCTCGGTCTTCGGCGGGTCGGGCTTTGGGAGGATCCGGACGGAATAGCGGCCGTCGGCGGACGAGTAGAGCCTCGGCGAACGGTCGACGTCGGTCTTGCAGCGTTCGGGACCATCGGCGAGCGCCGAGCAACAGACTGCGAGCAGGGCCAGCGGCACCAGGCAGGAGAACGAAGCGACGTTCATCGGTGAGCCTCTGAGGTTCATGGAACCTCAGGAAGACGTTCGCGGCTGGTGGAAAGTTCCGGGGGCTTCGGAATCGGACGGCTTTCGCACGAACGATGCGGCAGGGAGTTTGCCTAAGTTGCTTGTCCAACGAAGGTTGGACGGCTCCCTGAACGGAAGCGCCTCCGGCGAGGGTTGGCCCGCCACGGGGCGAGCCCCTGCACTCCAACCGTCCTCCCCAACACCATTCATTGGCGTCGCAGCCCCCGGAGCGCAACCCATCGCCCCACGCCGCCCCGGTCCAGGGCGGAGCTCTGGCTATTCGCCTTGCATGGCGACCCGGGTGCGGCCCGGCTCGGGGGCGTCGAGGCTCCCCAGGAGACCCTCACGCAGACGACGCGGAATCATCGGGAGCGGCGGCAGATCCAGCGGCGTCTGTCCCCGCACGACCGCCAGGTTCTCGCCGGTGTTGGCCCGAGGCTTCGGAGCCGGAACCGAAATCGCCAGCTGCGGATCGTCCGCAGCCCGGATCGGCGGACTTCCGGCGACGACCCACCCCTTCCACTGCTGCTCGAGGTCCGAGACGCCGCGGAAACCGTAGTGCTGAACCGTCGCCTTCTCCCAACCCTCCTGCAGCGCGTCGTGCAGGAATTTCAAATAGATCGCCCGCCCCTCTTTTCCCTTCCGCTGCACCAGGAACTCCGCCAGCGAATACCCCTCGGCATACAGGGTCAGGGTCTTCCGCATGTCCTTCGGGTACTCGGTGATGTCGAACAGCTCGCCGAGCGGGATCCGTTCCTTGTTCATGATGACTTCGTTGAGGAGCGCCACCTGCCGCATCCGCTCGGATTCGTGCTCGCACAGGCTCGCCGCCCCTTCATCGGCCCACCGCGGCAGGGGCCGGCGGAAATGCGTCGCGAAGATCGTGTGATTGACTTCGTGCGGAATGACCGAGTCCAGGACCCGCTCGAGCGTCCCCTGGACCTTCATGTCCCAACCGAAGACTTCTCCCCGGTCGAACGTGAAGGTGGTCGCGCCGCCGGCGCCGATCTGGCCGACTTTGACCGAGACCGTGCAGGGCTCGCGCCACGCGGGGAACTCCTGGCCCAGCCAGTCGAGGGCGAGGTGCTTGCGGTAATACTCGGCGGTCTTGGCGACCTTCTCCGCGATCTCATCCGTCGGGGCGGTGACCACGAAATTTGTCGTCGCATACCTTCCGCCGTGAGCCGCGGAGGCGAGACCGAAGACTAAGAGTACAGACAGCCACATCCGGGCGGTCGCATCCATGCGCATCGCTTCGCAATCCGTGTCAGGAGTGAAGGGGGAGAGCCCGGAAGGCAGCGCGCGGGACGGACGGTGCCTCCTGACACGTCCCTCAACCGCATTGCCGCAGCGTCCGCACTCGGGAACCGGATCGACCGCGTAGTGCAGGAGCGAGCCGGGGACCGGTCTTCACGGCCGGTCAGTTCGCCGTTTTGCGAACCCCATGCCGCAGATTCTGCCGGTTTGTTCCCGATTGCCACAAGAGCGATTCAGAAGCAAGCGCTGCAAAGAGATACAGCGTTCGGCCGTTGCGTGACCCTTTCTCCAAGGGGCCACAGGGTTTGTAAGAGTTACAGGAAACCGGCAGAAACGCCCACTTGAGAGGCACCGGGCCAGGGTCGTTCTCGACACCTTTCGGCGTTTTCCCCTATAAGCCCGGCCCCATCCGTCGGCCGATCCGCGCCGACACCAAGTCCCCTCCGATTGATCCCGCCTCCCCTGAGGACACCTTCCCCTCCCGTCCTCTGCGAAGCGGTCCACTTCGTGGTCTCCCCGGCCACACCTTCAGGTGCTCCACCATGTTGAAAGCGTTCCCGCGATACGCGATCGGAACCGCCATCCTGCTCTCCGGCTGTCAGTCGGGACCGAGCTGGATGGCCGGGTGGAAGCAGCCTTCGGACGCGGCTGCGCTGGCCGACAAGGAAGCCCCCAAGAAGAATTCGCTCGCCTCGGCGTTCTCGAAGAAGCCGAATGAGGCGAGCGTCACCGCCGCCAGCACGGGGGTCAAGAAGGGGACCGAACAGCTCACTGAGTTCTGCAGCTCCAAGGCTCCCCGGCCGCAGCTCCTCGAAGAGGCCGAAAAGAACTTCGAACGGGCGCTTCTCGTCGATCCCAAGAACGCGGAAGCGCATCACGGTCTCGGCGTCTGCCTCGACCTGCAGAAGCGCTATCCCGCCGCCGAAGAGCACTACAAGCGGGCGATCGCGATCGACAGCCGGAACGCGACCTACGTTGCCGACCTCGGCTACTCGTACTTCCTGCAGGGACGGTACGCGGAGGCCGAGAAGGCCCTCAGCGGATCGCTGATCCTCGACCCGAACAACAAGCAGGCGGCCCAGAACCTCGCCGTGACCTACGCCAAGCAGGGGAAGCGGGAACTCGCCGAAAGCACGCTCCGCCGCGTCATGAGCGACGGCGAAGTCCGGCAGGCGATGGCCCAGTTCGAATCCGGTGCAGGCGACATCGCGCTCGCCAGCGGCGAGCAGCCCAAGCCCTCCGCGCCCGCCAAGCAGGGGAGCTGGGACAACGTCCAGGCCCAGATGGATGCGGCCCGCGAGGAGTCGATCCGACAGCGGCAGCAGCGGACCCAGCAGTCCCGCGCGGCGGATCTCGGTCTCGACCCCGAGCGGCTCCGGCAGATGGAGATGGTCCAGCGGCAGCAGGGAATGGGTGGCGGAGCTGGCGGCCAGGGTGGCGCCGATCCCCGGGCCAACCCCCGTGACTACCGGGGCCGCGATCCCTATGCGGACATGAAGAACCAGCTCGAGACCCTCGACCGGCAGCGGACGAACGTCGCCAACGGTCCGGTGTACCTCGACCAGAGCGGCTTCCAGTCGTCGCCGCACCAGACGGCGACTTTCCCCGAAGCGCAGCAGTCCTATCACCCGGACGGACCGATCCAGCCCCTCTCCGGCCAGTCTGTCCCCGCCAACTCCTCGAGCTGGTCGCCGGGAGCGTATTCCCCCCACGCCGGCCCGCAGGGGGGTGTGCAGGGCGCCGCGCCGGGTCAGCCCCAGGGTGGCTCGCTCGTCCCGCCGCAGGGGGCGTCTCCTTACTACCAGCAGCCCCAGGGTGGCTTTCCGGCCGGCGGCGGTCAGGACGTGACCATCCCGCAGCAGTACCAGAGCGGTTTCGGTCCGACGTCGCAGAACGTTCCGCCGACCGGCTCGGGACAGAACGTCCAGAACGCCTTCGGCAACCGGGGTGGGGCCGCCGCGATGGCGATGCAGGCCCAGGGAATGCCGCGGTCCGGCGGGGTCTCGATCCCTCCGGGACAGGGTTTCGGCCCGCAGGGGTATCCCGCTCAGGGAAGCGGAATCCAGCAGGCGGCTGCCGAGAACATCCCTCCGAACGGCGGGTTTGATCCGGCCGCCTTCGGGCTGCCGGCCGGTGCGAACCCGGCGCTGCTCGTGCCTCCCAACGGCGCAAACGGCGGCGGAGCGGGGATGAACCCCGCTGCATTCGGCGGCAACTACGCCGCCGCGATGGCTGCCTATGGTGGCCAGGCCGGCCCGGGCCCGGGAGCAGGGCAGGCGGGTGGTCAGCCGTCGTTCGGGAACGACTTCGAACAAGCCAAGCGGGAAGCAGCGATGCATGGACTCGGCGTCGGGCCGGGGCCGCTGTTCCCGTCGCAGAACCCGGCCGCTCCGCAGGGTGGACAGGGCCCACAGGGCGGACAGGGACCACAGTCCGGACCGGGGCCGCAGGGAGCCCAGGGTCAGATGCCGAACTTCCCCGGACTGCCGCCGCAGGCAGGCATGGGCGGGGGGATGACCCTGCCGGCCGGGATGACGTTGCCTCCCGGAATGACGCTTCCCCCCGGCGTGACACTCCCTCCCGGGATGACACTGCCGCAGGGGATGACTCCCCCTCCGGCGAACGGAAACCTTCCCGGTCCCTCTTCGCAGGCGGGATTCGGCGGCGGCCATGGTCCGCAGCCGGGGGATGGAGTGCAGATTCCGGGCGTGCAGTGGAACGGGGCGCAGTCCGCTCCGATCGGGCGTCAGCTGCCGACCGATATTCAGGCCCCGGATCTCCGCCGCGCGATGCAGCCGGAGTATGAGTCAACGTGGGACCTGTATCGCTCGCAGACGAACCAGCTCGGTCAGCAGACCCCCGCGGCCGGAGGGACGTATCGGACGCCGGGGCAGTATTCGGCAACGTCGGGATTCACCGGCCAGCAGGCCGGAACCGCTCCGATCAATCTGCCGACCAGCGGCGGGCTCGAGAACTACGACGATGCCCGAGGTCGGCTGGCGCAGATGAATCAGCAGCAGCAGGCGATCCTGCTGCAGACACCGTCTAGCTCGATCCGCTCGGCCGCGACCGAGGCCCGCGGAGCAGCGCCGGTCATTCCGCCGCCGTCGGATCTGATGACCCCGACCTGGGGGAACCAGTCCGTGATTCCGCCGGCGTGGCCGTCGCGGCAGGTGGGGGAGGCGGACTATCGTGTTCGGGGTTACGACCAGGAACGGGATTCCATGCCGCAGTATGAGCGCGGGGATGCGAACCGGGGAGTCGTGACGCCGGATCGGTATCCGTCCGCCGGGTCCGCCTCATCGCAGCGTGTGCCGAATTACCCAAGTGCTTCGAGCGGCAGCTCGCAGTCCAATATGGGCTATGCGGACGGAGGGAGCAGCAACGGCCTCCCCGCCATCGTTCCGGGTAATCGCAACGGCTACTAACCAGCGTTCCGCTGGACCGGGGCGGCGTGGGACGATGGGTTGCGCTAAGGAAGCTGCGACGCCAAGGAGCGGTATTTGGGACGCCGCGATGGTGTCGACCAGCGGGCCGGTGCCGACGTCGCCGGCGCGATTCTAAGCGCGAGCCAGATCGACCTTAGCGTGGATCTTCGGATCGTTCTCGATATCCGGCTGGGTCCCGGAGACGTATGCCTTTCCGGCTTCGATCAGGTACTTGATCCCGCTCATCCCGCTGTTGTCCCAGTACTCGCCCCGGCGTCCGCGGATCCGGAGCAGCGTCAGGTTCGGGTCGTCCTTGCCGCCGGGGAACCAGACTTTCCAGGGTTCCTTCCAGAGCTGTTCGATCTTCATCCGGTCGTCGATCGGCATGGCGGTCCCGCTGACGGAGACGAACTTCGTCGACGACTGAAGTGAGACATTCACTTCGCTGTTGGCTTCGATCTCGTGGATCTTGGGGGACGAGCGCTCGGTCAGGAGCCAGATCGTCCCGTCATGCTCGACTTCGGCGAGAGCCATCGGACGGGAGCGGAGTTCGCCGTCCGTCGTGCGGGTGACGAGCATGGCGCTCGAAAACTCCTCGAGCAGCTCGGTCAGCTTCTTCTCAGGCTTTGTGGTCATCTCAGCACCTCTCTGGCGGGACAGGGTTCGCTGTGCGCACTCATCTGCCGGGACCAGGTCCCGTCGTATCGAAGGGTTTTTCGTCGGAAAGCGAAGGGTGCAAACTGCGGACCGTTGAGCCGCTCCGGCGGGCCTAGGTCACGCGGGGCCGGGTCATCGCTCCCGCGGCGAGGCCGAGGGCCAGCACGGTGTAGACAGCGAAGAGGGAACGGCCGGAGAGGCGTTTCTCGAAGCCGGGGGTCAGGCGGTCGGGGACCACGTGGTAGTCGGTGACATAGGCCAAGGCGGAGACGGCGGTCCCGCTGGCGAGCGCGGCGGCCGTCGAGACGGGGCGGCGGCTGCGGGCGAAGAGGAACGAGTGGATCGCGGCCCAGCTCCCGATGGCGGCGGCGTTCAGCAGGGCTCCAGTGAGAGTGTACTTCAGCGAGGCATCAGTCTGCCGGGCGGCCTTGTCGCCCCAGGCGATGTGGCTGACGGCGTTGACGGGGGCGATGGCGTGGCCGTTCTCCGCTTCGCCGAGGGCGGCGACGGCCAGGGTGGTTGCCGCGGTGGCGATCGCTCCGGTCCGCAGGGTGTCACGGGCCACGGTTTCCAGGGTCGTCATGAGATCCTCCTTGCACTCGGGGTCGAGTTGTGAGGCCATGAGAACGGGGCAACTGCCATGCCGCCGGGGGAGCCGGCTCGTTCGGCTCTCGCATTTCGGGAGGGGGCGGTACGATCCGGTCGAGAGGTCCGGGGTGCCCTGGGGTTCATCGCGAGGGGGGCCATGCCGCGTGTTGATCGCTTACCCGAGGGACTCGGTTATCTGCAGCGGTTCGCTACGGCGCTCGGTCGGCGGTCGCCGGAGTCGCTCAATGAAGAGCTCGATCCCGAGCCGCTGATCCGGGCTGTTCGCAAGCGGTTCGAGAGCGAAGACCGCGACTCGGCCCGTGCGGTCTTCCGCGGTGATGTCGAGACGCTGGAGGCGTGGCTGCAGGAGGAGGGGCGGTCGGAGCATCCGGCGCACTGGATCCTCGGGTTCCTGGGAGGTGTCGAGCTCGATGAGCTGTTGGACGAGCCTTCCCCGCTCGCCGCGGGACCGACGATCGAGATGGATCTTCCGGCCGGCTGGCGGGGAAAGTCCGCTCCCGGCTCGCTCACGCTCTCGCGCGGCGCCGTGTTTGCCTCGCTGTTCGTGACAACGCCGGAATCGGCTGCGCTGTTTGCCGCTCAGCTCGCGGCGCCGCCCGCCGATCTCGACGCCACGGTCCGCGCGGTTCAGGAGCAGATCTTCCGCGCGCAGGGGTTGGAGGTGACGCTTCCCCCCATGCCGCGGCGGGAGGAGACCCGAAGCGTGACCGAGGTGGTCTTCGGCCCGGTCACGGGGAAGAAGTTCGAGTACCGGATGCTCCGCCCGACCCCGATGCGGCAGGTGCACTACCTGCTGGCCGTCCCCGGTGGAGCGGTCCGGGTCCAGGTCGGCCACACGAAGCTCGGTGAGTTCGACGAGACGCCGCTGGAGGGGGTTTTCGCGTCGCTCCGCCTGATCCCTCCGGGTGACTCGACCGAACGAGTGCGACCGATCGTGACTCCCCAGTTCTCTCCCGGAACGCGAGTCCTGATCTCGGCCGACTACTGGGACCGTGACCTCGCCGGACGGACCGGGACCATCGCCCCGTTTCCGGAGGGTCTTCGTTTCAATCTCAACACGTGCTGGGTGGAACTCGACTTCGTTGAGCTCCATCCCGGGGACACCGACGCTGCGGAAGTCTCGGCCGCGTCGCTCAGCGTGATCCCCGGGTGATGCGATCGATCAGGGTTGCGGGAAAACCTGCTCGTCTTCTCCCTCGCGCGCCACGACGACCCGGCCCGGATCGATCCGCATCGTGATCTTCTCCGGCAGCCAGCGGGTCGGGACTCCGGAGCAGCGCGCCGCGACCGCGAGGATGTCGTTCGGTCCGTGCTCGGTCGTCAGCGTCCGGAGCTCCGCCCCTTCGTCCGGTTGCCCGGCGTTCCACGGGGCGTGGCCGAGCACCTGCGTCTGATAGAGCCAGACGATCCACTCTTCGAAGGCCGCCCGCCTGGCCCCCGAGACGCGGCGCTTGAAGAAGGTCGCCCACCAGGCCGCGGCGGCGGAGACTTCGGGAAGGGCGGCCTCGATCCGCAGCGGCAGGTCCCCCGGCTGGGGGTCGCGACCGAGGATCGCGGCGCAGGGCTCGCTGTCCGCCGGGCAGTAGAGCACTCCCGCTTCGGGATGGGGTGTCCAGAGCCGGGTCTTCTCCGAGAGGTAGTACTGCGGGACGCGCTCACCGGGATAGAGATTCCGGATGACCACGATCTCCGCCGGCACATCGGGGTGCCGCTGCTCTTCGGGAACCTGAACCCTCCGTCCCATCTCCTCCTCTTGGCTCCATGACTGGTCGAGCGCGGGTTTTCCGTTGGCCCCCGTGATCGACGCGGCGCGCAGTCGGCCTCCGGATCCTGTTCCGGTCACGAGGCCGCACGGCTCCGATTCCGGTCAGCAGAAGCTTCGGCCAGCAGGTGCGGACCTGTCCATGGGGACGCCGAAGTTGACAGGACTTTGACAGACGGGACCGACCGCAGGATTTCGCACCGCCAAGCAGGTCAGCGTCCTAAGTCCCGACGCGGTCTCGGTCTAGCGGCGAGATCTCACGCAACACGAGACCGCCACGGCCGAGCACCCGCAGGCATGGCCAAAGAAAAAGCCCGCCGGGGGTGAACCAGGCGGGCTCGTGCGGGGGGCGCTAACTCCGCCGCGGGTTGGTGCCTGATCTATCGGCCGGAGCCCCGCCGAGGATCGCGATTTGATGATGACAAATCGGTGAAGAGCGGGTGCCGCAATTTGCTGCTCCGACTCGCTCGCGACTTCACAATCGCGATGCGAGCCGAGAGGACTCATGAGACCGGGATCGCGACCTGGACTTCCAGGATCTTCTCACCGGGTGCGGCACTCCCCTTCGTGGCGGGATTCCCCGCGCCGTCGGTGAGGATCAGGACGCTGGTGATCTTGCCGTTCTCTTCTTCGGTGGCGGAGCGGAGGAGGTAGCGATAGCCCCGTCGTCCATCCGGCCACTCCTGAACGCTGTCGGCCAGTTCGAACACGCGGGGATGCTGCACGGGGGTCTGTCCGATGACTTCCGCCTGCGGCCGCTCCGTGAAGGACTCGAGCAACGTCCGCTGCTCGACCTTCTCGGCGGCGGTGAGCGTTCGTTCCGCCTGCGTGACCGGCCCCGTGTCGGCGGTGGAACAGGCGCACAGCAGCAGGAGCATCGCCATCCACAATCGATCCATCACGACACTCCGGGGGCCCGACAGCGTGACCGTACGCTCTGATGAATACGAGAATGACGCCCGGCGGATCGGAGAAATCCTGGGCTCGGCCCGGGAATGTCCGATTTTCCGAGCGAGAACGTGAGCCTGCAAAGCTTCGTCGCTACGGGGTGGCGACCTCGCAGTAGTCGATGCTGACGTAAGGTCCGCCCGCCTCCGGATACCGTCGGAGCCACGCCTCTCCCTCTTCGCGGCTGTCGAACGGGCCTCCCAGGACATAGTCCCATGGGTCCCGGCCGTTGGTTGGTCCCAGGGCCCGGGCGTCGTTGGCCGAGGGGTTGATGTTGGTCGCGTACCACTTCCCCGCCTCGAGATCGCGCTTCTTCAGAAACCGGATCGACATGCCTGCTCTCCTGCGGAACCGAGACGCAAGGTCCATTCTACGAGGTCCGCCTCCGGAAGAGTTTGAAGTCGAAGTCAACGCCTCGTGCGAAGGTGCAGAAGGGGGGGGCGAACGGGCTCGAAGAAGCCTGTCCGTTCTGCGGCAAGCGCCGCTCGGGTTAGCCGGCGTACCGCTGGACCGGGGTGGGCGATGGCTTAGACCGCGATCTTGCCGGAACGACATTGCTTGCCCAAGCCAATGTCCCACGGCGACCCGGGTCCAGCACGCTGCTGGCCCCGCCGGAGGCGCTTCTGTCATGGAACTATGGAACACGACAAGCGTCCGATCGCGGACTGGCGTTGAGGATCTTCTTCTCCGACCACGCTCATGTTGCACTCCCCGCGACAGAGGGGAGGGGAGTTCTCGACGTCGGTTCCCCAAAGCGGTCGCCGTCGGTTCTCCGCGGTTCCACGACGGAGCGCCTCCGGCGGGGCCAGCAGCGTGCTGGACCCGGGTTAGGTGCCAGTCTCGGAAACGACAGCCCCCGCTTCGCTGCGTAGAATGGAGCCGCTCAATTCCAAGCCCACTGCCAGGATCCGCACATGTCCCTCCGAGTCCGACTCACCGCACTGCTGACCACCGCAGTTCTCGCAGGTGCGGCCGGGGCGGGAGACGCCCCCTTCAAGGCGGACTGGCCCAACTTCCGGAACGGCCCCGCCCTGACCGGCGTCACCGACGACAAGCTGCCCGACAACTTCGAACTGCTCTGGGAATACCCGACCGCCGACGGCTCAAACTCGACCCCCGCCATCGCCGACGGCCGGGTCTATGTCGGAACCCTCGCCGGAGACATCCTCTGCCTCGAACTCGCGACCGGAAAGAAGATCTGGGCACACCACTCGATCGTGGCGAAGGATCCGAACGAGTTCGCACCCGGGTTCGCGGCCCCGATCACCATCACGCCGGAACTCGTGCTCGGCGGCGATGAAGACGGGGTCTACCACGCCGTCGACCGGAAGACCGGGGAAGGGAAATGGACCTTCAAGACCGGCACGATCATCAACGGCGGCGGGAACATCTACGGCGACAGTGTCCTGGTCGGCTCCCGCGACGGCAAGCTCTACCGGCTGAAGCTGGCGAGCGGCGAGAAGATGTGGGAGTTCGACGCCGGAGGGCCGGTCAACGCCACCCCGACGATCGCCGGTCAGTACACGTTCATGACCGGATGCAGCGAGCCGTTCCTGCTCGTAGTCGATCTCGAGACCGGTAAGCTCCACAAGAAGGTCCCCATCGACGGGCGGATCATCGCCACGGCCGCCTTCAAAGACGATCTCCTCTACTTCGGAACCGCCGAAGGGAAGATCTACGCCCTCGACTGGCAGAAGGGAGACGGAGAAGCGGCCTGGACCTACGCGATGCCTAACCAGGACCAGCAGATCGATTCCTCGCCGGCGGTGACGGACAAGCTCGTCGTGATCGGAGGTCCCGGGAAGATGCTGCTCGGCCTCGATCGCAAGAACGGCCAGCCGGCGTGGACGCTCGCCTCGCGGGCGAAGTTCGAAGGAGCGCCGGTGGTGGCGGGGGACAAGGTGGTGGCCGGGGGGCTCGACCGGACTCTCTACGTCCTGGCGCTGGCCGACGGCAAGCCGGTCTGGAAGTACAACGCCGGGCAGCCGTTCAAAGGGTCACCGGCGGTCGGCGGGGGACGGATCGTGATCGCGACCGAGTCGGGGGACGGACGGATTCTCTGCTTCGGCGCGAAGGGGGGCTCGTAAGTTCGACCGGCGGGCGGACCCGCGGCGACATCACAGTTTTCTCCGGAAAACGGCCGCTTTCCCGGTCTCTGGAGAAGGGGGCCCGGCTGCGGAATTCGGCGATCCGCCGGTCTGTTTTCCCGTTTCCCCCGGAAGTGGCAGGCGTACGATGACCCGGACGCCGCCACCCCTTCTGAAGGAGACATCGATGCAGATTCAGGTGAACACCGACCGTCATATCGTGGGGAACGCGAAGCTCGTCGAGCAGGTCCAGGCGGACATCACGCGGGCGCTGATGCGCTATTCGCCCCAGATCACGCGGGTGGAGGTCCATCTGACCGACGAGAACGGCGAGAAGACCGTCGGGGACGACAAACGGTGTGTCCTCGAGGCCCGGCTCGGCGGCCTCAAGCCGTATGCGGTGACGCACGACGCTCCGTCGATCGACGAGGCGGTCTCGGGGGCGCTGGATCGGCTGACTTCGCTGCTCGACAGCCAGCTCGGCAAGATGGGTGAGAAGAAGGGGAACCCGTCCTTCGGGCACGTTCCGAAGACGTAGCTGGTTCGATCCGGATCCTCTGCCATTCGCGAGCATCAAGGCCCGATCGCACTTCGGTGGGATCGGGCCTCTTTCGTCTTCACACTCGCTTCTCCGAGGTGGCGGCCGAGGAGGTTTTCGTCGGCGCGATCTGCGACGATACGGAGGGAACTCCCTTCTGTTCCCTAACCCCTTCGTCCGTGACCGGGTCGCGACCATGACTCCCCAGGAACTCCGCGCCCTTCAGGCTCCGATCAAGGCGCGATTCAAGGAGCATCCCGAGTCCGCTCTCAAGCAGTTCGCCATCACCGGTGAGCTGCTCCAGGAGAACGCGATCTGCCGCCTGCAGACCGGACACGGCCCTGTCGTCGACGCCGGCCTCCATGAGCTGACCGGCGGAGATGGGCACGCCGCCTGCGCGGCGCAGATGCTCTTGGAAGCGCTCGCGGCCTGCGCCGGGGTCACCGCCTGCGTGGTGACCACGGCGCTCGGCATCGTCTTCGGGACCGGCAAGATCCTCGTCGAGGCCCCGCTCGACTTCCGCGGCACCATGGGGGTCAGCCGGGACGTCCCGGTCGGCTTCACCGAGATCGCCGTCCGGATTCTGCTGCCGACCGACGCCCCGGACGAGTCCCTCGGCAAGGTGGCCGAGCTCGTCGAGCGGTATTGCGTGGTCGCGCAAACCCTGCGGGCGACCGTCCGGACCACCGTCGAGCGGGCGTGACCCTCCTGCGGCTCCCGCGTCCGGGACGACGGCGGTCCTAGAACGTGGAGTAGAGGATGAGCCCCGCAATCAGCCCGGCCAAACCCAAAATCAGCAGGAGCACTGAGTTCTGAACGCGGCGCTCGCCGACGTATCCCTCGGGCCACCGATCCTGACCACAGAGCGGACACCACCGGGGATCGAACGGGCCATACGCCCGAAACGAGCGGACCGGAATCGGCTTGCCGCAGCCAAGGCAGTGCTCAATCTGGCGGGTCATGTCCCTCCCCGTTGCCCGATTCGTATCGGTAATCTCCAGTCGCCTCCGGCGGGCAGGGCTCCCCGCCCTGCACCCGGCCAGGGCAGGGCCCTGAACCCGGTGGCCGAATGACGTTGGGTTTACGTGAATGGCGCTCACTCGGCGGGCGCGGTTTTCCAGGGAATGTCTTTGTCTGGTCCTGAACAGCTCGATTACGCGGGGCGGCGAGTTACCGTCATGGGACTCGGCCGGTTCGGCGGCGGCCTGGGAGCCGTTCAGTTCCTCACGGCCCGCGGAGCCCGTGTCCGCGTCACCGACCTTCGCTCCGCCGAGGACCTCGCCGAAACCCTCGCCCAGCTCGATCTCCCCCGCCTCGAAACCGTCGCTCTCGGTTCCCATCCGGAACACCTGTTCACGGATGCCGACCTGGTTGTCGTGAACCCGGCGGTCCGCCGCGACCACCCCCGCCTCGAACTCGCCCGCCGGCACGGCGTTCCGCTGACGAGCGAGATGAACCTGTTCTGGACCCACCAGCGGGGCCGGATCGTGGGGGTCACCGGCAGCAACGGGAAATCGACCACCACCGCCCTGATTCACCACCTCCTGCTGCAGCAGGGGAGGGAACGGGTCTGGCTCGGCGGAAACCTCGGCGGCAGCCTCCTCCCGCACGTCGACGAGATCGCCCCCGCGGACTGGGTGGTCCTCGAGCTGAGCAGCTTCATGCTCGCCGATCTGGAGCATCTCCGCCGCAGCCCCCACCTGGGGGTTGTCACCAGCTTCGCTCCCAATCATCTCGACTGGCACCCCGACCTCGCTGACTACCGTCGCGCCAAGCAGACGATCCTCCGCTGGCAGTCGGACGCCGACTTTGCGGTGCTCAATGCCGACGACGCCGACGTCCGGAGCTGGCCGACGAAGGCCAGCCTCCGCTGGTTCGGAGAGTCGCCTCTCCCCGGACCTGGCGCGAGAGTGCTTGGGAAAACGCTGGAATCCCACACGCCTGCCGGCGACTTGCGGTTCGATCTCGCAGCGGGGTTCTCGCTGCCGGGGCGGCACAACCACTGGAATGCCGCCGCCGCGGTGGCCGCCGTTCAGGCTCTCGGAGTCTCTGAGGAACGGATCCGCGCCGGGCTCCGGACCTTCCAGGGATTGCCGCATCGGCTCGAGCTCATTGCGGAAGGGAAGGGGAGGCGGTTCTACAACGACTCCCTGGCGACGACTCCGGAATCCGCCCTCTGTGCCCTGGAGGCGTTCGAGGCTCCGATCCTGCTCCTGGCCGGGGGCTATGACAAACAGGTCGATCTGACCCCCTTCGCTGAGGGAATTTCCACGCGTGCTAAGGGAGTGGCCCTCCTGGGACAGACCGCCCCGCGGCTCGAAGAGCTTCTCCATCAGGCGGGGGCCACCCTTCCGCAGCATCGGGCGACATCACTTGCCGACGCGTTTCAGTGGGTCGTCGACCATTCCAGGGAGGGGGACGTCGTCCTTCTCTCTCCCGCGTGCGCCAGTTTCGACTGGTTCCGCAACTTCGCAGACCGCGGCCACCAGTTCACGAAGCTCGCCCGGGAGTGGTGTGCCACCCCCTGAGAAGCGCGAAAGCACGGGTTTTCCACACCGCTGCCACCTTCTCTCAGCAGTACCCGGTGACCTCAGAAAACGGGCCACGTGTATGGGCAATAGACGATAAGTTGTTTTCAAGTCATGCGTTGCGACATGACGCCGTGGTCATCCTCCTGCTCCGCGAATGGCAGGAACCCCGCTTTTTTCGAATCGGACGCTTGAGACATTCGGCCGGGTGCCGATAGGATGTT